>Ga0193740_1000097_pt1 | contig 23908 bp, 10 predicted proteins | sample L2s1metaG_FD_145072 | JGI IMG/M metagenome (GOLD analysis project Ga0193740, IMG submission 145072) | Soil microbial communities from a riparian zone of the East river system, Colorado, United States - L2s1 | ecosystem: Environmental > Terrestrial > Soil > Riparian zone | place: USA: East River... | reverse complement strand
CCGATTCCAGTTTTAATTTTTCCTGCTGCAGTTTTTGCTGGAACAATTCGTTTTCTTTTTTCTTTTTCTCGTCAAAAGATCTTTGCTCCTCTTCCAGCTTTTTCTTTTCAATATTTAGTTGAGAGATCGATTCCTGCAATTGTTTTTCGTAGCGCTGTTTGAGTTTTTGTTCTACATCGGCAGACAATACATCTTCTACATCAAATACAGAAGCACAGTTAGGACACTTGATATGGGTTGCCATCCGTTTCTAATTTTTATACAAATTAAAGCTTCTTAACTAAAACTTTTAGCATCTGTGGAAAACTCTTGCCAGGCAAGGGTTTCAGGCGGCACCAAAAAATATTTTTGTGGACAATTTGTTTTCGCCTTTATCTTTGCGGCAGTTCTTTAATCCCGATAGCTATCGGGAACTTATCAAGAAAGGCTGAGGGATATGGCCCGATGAAGCCTTGACAACCTCCCTTCGACAAGCTCAGGATGACAGAGCCGCGAAGGAAAGGTGCCAACTCCATCTCGCAGGATTTTTGCGGGACAGATAAGTCAGATCAAAGCTTCGCCTTTAAATCCCCTGAAAGGGACTTAAATAAAAAAGTGAAAGCTCTTCTGATTTATCGGGAGAGCTTTTTTGTTTTCCGCCCCAGGCGGAATATAAAGGTTCTTCCCGGTAAGCCTCTCTTGGTAAGTTATTTTTTTCAATTTGTAAAAACCAAAGAGATGAGCAGTAGCACACAGATCATTCACAGCATTCCCATCGATCCACTGACCGGTGCGATTTCCGTTCCCATTTACCAAACCTCGACATTTGTGCAGGATGCACCTGGCATAAATAAAGGATTTGATTATGCAAGGACGAACAACCCGACAAGACAGGCATTGGAAAACATCATTGCAGAATTAGAAGGTGGAACAGTGGCTGCTGCCTTTGCAAGTGGGCTAGCTGCTATTGATGCCATTGTAAAACTTTTGAAAAGCGGCGACGAAATTGTTGCTGTTGATGATATTTACGGGGGCGCTTTTCGTTTGTTCACGCAGATCTATGAAAAATTCGGCATCACCGTAAATTATGTTGATACAACGAATGCAGAAAATGTATTCAATGCAATTACGCCAAAAACAAAATTGATCTGGATTGAAACGCCTACCAATCCCACCTTAAAAATTTCAGATATTGCCGCCATTGCAAAAATTGCAAGAGCATCCAACTGCTGGCTATGTGTGGACAATACCTTTGCCTCTCCTGCGTTGCAAAAACCCTTGTCACTGGGCGCGGATTTAGTTATTCATTCTGCAACCAAATACCTGGGCGGACACAGTGATTTAATTGCCGGATTGGTGGTAGCCAAAGACAAAGAGTTAGGAGACAGGATCAGATTCATTCAAAATGCCAGCGGTGCTATTCTTTCACCATTCGACAGCTGGCTGGTGATTCGTGGCATTGAAACATTACCGCTGCGAATCAAACAACATTGTGCCAATGCACAACAGGTAGCGGAATTTTTAGAGCAACATCCTGATGTCGGCAGAGTGTATTATCCGGGTTTGAAGTCACATTTTAATCATGATATTGCTGCCAAACAAGCCAAAGGTTTTGGTGGCGTTGTTTCTTTCACCTTAAAAAACGATACTGAGGAAGCCGCCACTCAATTTGTTACATCAACAAAGCTTTTCAAACTAGCTGAAAGTTTGGGAGGCATTAAGAGTTTACTCTGTCATCCCGCTAATATGACGCACAAATCAATCCCTGCTGATAAAAGAAGATCTGCAGGTGTTGCTGACAGTCTTATTCGTTTGTCTATCGGGCTGGAGGAAGCTGAAGATTTAATAAGGGATCTCGGCCAGACATTTGTCCACATAAAACAAAAACAATTACAAACCATTTAATTTATTGAAATGATTACTCATAAAAAATTAACAATAGGACTGTTCGGGTTTGGTGTGGTAGGCGAAGGCATTTACCAGGTATTGCAGCAAACACCGTCTCTTAATGCTTCAATAAAAAAAGTTTGTATCAAACATCCGGAAAAGAAAAGGAACGCTGATCCGGCCCTGTTTACTACTGACTACAACGAACTATTGAACGATGCAGAGATCAATCTGATTGTAGAATTGATTGACGATGCGGATGAAGCATACAAAATTGTCACAACTGCACTCTCAAAAAAGAAATCAGTTGTAAGTGCCAACAAGAAATTGATTGCCGAACATTTGGCAGAACTTATTTTTCTCCAGCAGGAACATGATGTTTCATTTTTGTATGAAGCGGCAGTGTGCGGAAGTATTCCCATCATTCGCAACCTGGAGGAATATTACGACAACGATTTATTACAAAGCATTTCAGGAATTGTCAACGGTTCAACGAACTATATTCTTACAAAGATTGGCGAAGGACTTTCCTACAAAGAAGCCTTGTTGCAGGCGCAGCAATTGGGTTTTGCTGAGAGTAATCCGGCATTGGATGTCGAAGGCATTGATGCCGTAAATAAGCTAACGATCTTGCTGGCACATGCTTATGGTATTGTTTCAAAGCCGGGGGATCATGTACGCATTGGCATTACGCGTTTACAGGAATCCGATGCCAATTTTGCGAAAGAAAAAAATTACGAGATCAAATTAACGGCCCAGACCATTAAACTTTCCAATGGAAAAGTAGCTGGATTTGTATTACCGCAGTTTATAAAAAATGACAGCCAGTTATTCAACGTAAAAAATGAATTCAACGGGGTGATCATTGAAAGCAAGCTTGCCGATAAACAATTTTTATATGGAAAAGGTGCCGGGCGTTTCCCCACTTCATCTGCAGTTATCAGTGATATTTCGGCACTAACCTATGATTATCGCTACGAGTACAAAAAAATAAGCAGGCATGAGCAATATATTTTGACGAGTAATTATTTTTTGAAAGTCTATGTAAGCTTCAACGACTGGGCAGAAGTGAATCGCTGGGATTTTGAGCAGGTGTTTGAATTTCACAGTACGGATGACAGGCAATACATTACAGGGCTGATACAGGTGGACAAATTGAAAAACGCCAAATGGTTCAATGATCAATCGGTTTCAATTATTCTTTTGCCGGAAGCAGTGATTGAGAAAGAGGATGTAGTTGCAAGAAGCCTGAAGAAAGTAAGCCTGCAATTAGCTGGAGTAAACTGATAGTGAGAAATTATTTTAAACTGAAAGGCAATCATGAGATTGCCTTTTGTATTTTATTAAATCTTTTTTGAAGATTCACGAATAATTAATTCAGTATCCAGCACCCTGTGTTGAAAATCGGTTACGGGTCGCTTGCTTTCAATAATCTGGATCAGGAATTCAATTGCGGATTGCCCGATTTCGGATGCAGGTTGTTTGACAACCGTTAATGAAGGAGAAAATAAATCGCCAACAACCGTATTGGAGAAGCCAATGAATCCAGCTTCTTTTTTCAATTTCATTTGCTTTACCAGGCTGTAACAGGTTAGGGTCAACCTGTCGCCGGCTGTAAAGATGGCGTCGGGTTTTGTTTTCGATTTGAATAATGCAGCAAGTGCATCTTCAACTTCGGCAGAGATCATTCCTCCATGTGTACAATATTTTATGAGGGAGTCGTTGAAAACAATATTGTGTTTGGCAAGGGCTTCTCTATAACCTTCCAGTCTTTCCTTTGTTATGGACAGGTAGGGTGAACTGGTGATGTGTGCAATTTTTTTATAACCCTCGTAAATCAGGTGTTCGGTAGCATGAAAGGCTCCGAGGTAATTATTGGCAGTTACCGTATGGGTTTCAATTTCCGGAGTGATACGATCAAAGAAAACGATCGGCAATCCTTTTTCATGCAACTCTTTTAGATAGGAAATATCAACCGATTCGCTCGATAAGGAAATAAGTAACCCATCCACACCTCTCGCGGCAAGGTGTTCAACGTTCACACGTTCCCTGTCCTGCGACTCATGACTTTGTGTTATGATGACATGGTAGCCTTTGTTATAGGCAATGGATTCAATTCCGTTGATGGCTTGCGAAAAAAAGTTGTTTGCAATTTCACTAACAACAATCCCAATTGAACGTGTTCTTCTTTCTTTCAGGCTTAATGCAATAGGGTTTGGCCGGTAATTGATTTTCTCTGCATATTCCAACACCTGCTTTTTGGTTTCAGCGCTGATTTCGTAGCTGCCACGTAAGGCTCTGGAAACGGTTGAGGTAGATAAATTTAGGGCTTTAGCAATGTCCTTTATCGTTGCACTTTCAAATTTCATTAACCGGTTCCCGTATTCTGATTTTCGATTAAAAGTATCGAATTTTTAAGCAATGTTGTGGTTGCAAACGATATCGGTAACGATTGCGTAAAAAAAAGCTTTTTATGCGCTTGCCGGGTGTGTATTTCTATTTAGAATTGTTCTTGAGAAGAACTATCGCCTGGTTTTTGCGTATACATATATGTAAGTAACCCCGGTAGATAACAAAACTCATCCAACATCAAACAACTAACCTCAAGCTTGTATATGAAAACATCGATCTATCTCTCTCTGCTAGCATGCTTATTTTCTACTGTTGCCTGGGGACAAACCCGGCAAATTACCGGACGGGTGGTTTCTGATAGTAATGTCGCCATTGCAGGAGCGACTGTAAATCTAAAAGGAACAAGCACGGCTGTCGCAACCAACAATGAAGGACAATACAACATTACTGTTCCTGACAGGAACAATATTGTATTGACATTTACCTCTGTTGGCTATAGTGCGCAGGATGTAACAATTGGTAACAGAACTGAAGTTGATGTTGTTCTTGTTGCATCAAGTGCGGCGTTGAGTGATGTTGTGGTGATCGGTTATCAAACGGTAAGAAGAAAAGATGTAATGGCCTCAGTGTCTTCAGTAGGCGCCAAAGAGCTAAAGGACATTCCTATGAACTCAGCGGCAGAAGCATTGAACGGAAGGCTGGCCGGAGTTACCGCTACTACTTCAGAAGGAGCTCCGGATGCTACGGTCAGGGTGAGAGTTCGTGGTGGTATGTCCATTACTCAAAACAATGATCCATTATATATAATTGATGGTGTACAGGTAGAAAACGGTCTCAATACAATTTCTCCGCAGGACATTCAAAACATTGATGTATTGAAAGATGCCGCTGCCACCGCTATTTATGGAGCCAGGGGAGCCAATGGCGTTATTGTGATCACAACCAAATCAGGCAGGCCCGGCAAAACCATAATTGGGTATAATGGATTTGTAGGAGTAAGAAGTCTTCCTCAAACACTGGAGGTACTTTCGCCCTACGATTTTGTGGTTTATCAATCCGAACGCTCCAGGGGAAACTCTTCTGACAGTACCTCATTTGTTAACCGCTTTGGAACCACCTGGGATACACTCAATGTTTATAAAACAGCAGCGCCAGTAGATTGGCAAAAAGAAGTATTTGGAAACACGGGTGTTACTACGACTCATAACCTTACCCTTTCAGGAGGAACGAATAAAGTCACGTATAATTTCAGCTATACATACAATAATGAAAAGGCAGTGGTGCTCAATTCTAATTATAAAAGGCACCTCTTAAATGGGAAAGCTGACTATAAAATCACGGATAAGCTAAGGGTTGGAGTTGGTGTAAGGTATACGCTTCAAAGTGTATTAGGCGCCGGTGTTTCTTCAGATCAGGGTTCATCATACAACAGGTTAAGGAACGCTGTAAGGTACAGGCCTTTTCTTTCGTCTGGACAGGATCTGGATGATCCGGATCCATATGCTGACCCAAATGCTGGTAACGGTCTGATCCTGGTTAATCCCATTCAATTAGCGAACTCGGAATACAGGAAGAGAACTACAGATGTTTTCAATATAACCGCAAATGCGTCCTATGCTATCGCAAAGAACCTGACTTTCCGGTCAACATTTGGATACGATAAGAGCGGCCTTGTAGATCTTAGGTACAGTGATTCTTTGACACCCTATTCGGTAATACAGGGAGGTAAATTACCAATAGCCGGGCTGGATACCACTGACAGGACGACGATAACAAACTCAAACGTTCTAACATATTCAGTTAAGGATTTTAAAAACAAACACAATTTTGATGTGCTATTGGGTGAAGAAACATACGAATTAAGAACGGAAAGCAGGAATAGCCTTTTCAGAAATTTTCCAAGAAATACAAGCCACGAAGACGCTTTCAACAATACAAGTTTAGGAATTCCATTTAGCGGATATCCCCGTCTAAATGAAACAAAATATACTAACCTGTCTTTCTTCAGCAGGGTTAGTTATTCTTACCTTGATAAATATTTATTCTCTTTCAATATTCGGGCTGACGGCGCCTCCAAATTTATTCCAGGTAAGCAATGGGGGTATTTCCCTGCAGCATCATTTGCATGGAGAGCGAAACGCGAAAATTTCATGGAGAATGCGGACTTTATTAACGATTTGAAATTTAGAGTTGGATTTGGAACCGTTGGTAATAACCGTATAGCCGATTATTTATTCCTGACGACTTACAGCAATAATGGTACATATTATTATGGAATCAATAACCAGGCAGTAAATGGATATTATCCATTAAGCCTGGTTAATGAGAATTTGGCGTGGGAATCTACTCTAAACAAGAACCTGGGAATGGATATCAGCCTGCTAAAAGGAAGAATTGATCTAAGTGTGGATGTATATAACAACCAATCAAAAGACTTGTTGCTGAACGTGCCCATTTCTCCAACATTCGGATATACAACACAATTGCAAAATATTGGAAAGACCGAGAACAGGGGAATTGAGGTGCAGTTGAATGCTGCCATTATCAAAAAGGCAAATGGTTTTAACTGGAGCGCCAATTTTAATATATCGCATAATGAAAATAAAGTAGTGGCACTGGGAGTGAATCAACCTTATTTTTTACCAGGCGCCAGTTGGGGTGTTAATGGGTCTCCGGCAGACTATATTGTAAAAGTTGGTGATCCTGTCGGATCAATGTATGGGTTAATTAATGATGGCTTTTACACAGTGGATGACTTTAATTACGCACCTGGCGCCACCGGAATAGGCGTATATACATTGAAACCGGGTGTACCAACTTATGCTGCAGCTTTAGGTATCATACAGCCAGGCGCCATAAAATATAAGGATCTAAGTGGTCCCAAAGGAGTTCCTGATAGCATTGTTGATCTGGACAGAGACCGTGTAATTATTGGTAATCCTAATCCAAAATTCAGTGGTGGGCTGAACCAGCAGTTTGGTTATAAAAGATGGGACGCCAGTATTTTTGTGAATTTCTCTTACGGCAACGATGTGTATAATGCCAACAAAATAGAATTTACCAATGGTGCAACTTCAAATTCTAATCTTTTGGCGATGATGGCGGACCGATGGAAAGTGGTAACTGCAACGGGTGCAACTGCGCAGTGGGTAGCTACTTCAGGTGGAGTAACTAATATATTTGGAATTGCTCCGGACCAATTGAAAGCACTTAACGCGAATGCAAGAATGTGGATACCATCTAATGGAACTGGTGCTTCAGCGTATATGCCTAGTTCGTGGGCAATTGAAGACGGCTCATTCTTAAGGATAAATAATGTAACGGTTGGTTATTCATTCCCGCTTAATAGCATTTCCCGATTAAAAATGACAAAACTTCGTCTTTACTTCACCGGAAGTAACCTCGCAGTATTTACAAAATACTCGGGTTATGACCCCGAAGTAAGTGTGAGCAATAACCCGTTAACTCCGGGCCTTGATTATTCTGCTTATCCAAAAAGCCGCAGTTTCATTTTTGGAGTAAACGCAACATTTTAACCTGACTATTTAAAGAAATTAATATGATAAGGAAATATGTGTACAGAACATTAACAGTAACAGCTACGCTGCTGTTATTTGTTAGCTGTAAAAAATACCTGGATCAAAAACCGATCACTGATGTATCTGCAACAAATGTTTATAAAGATGTATCCGGTGCTTATCAGGCCCTCGTTGGTGTTTACAGCCGGTTAGCCGGTCAGGAAGGATATGGACAGAGATTGAGCCTTTATTACACAGTGGACACCGACGAAATGCAGGGACCAACCGGAACTGATGATGAAAGAAGGAACATTGCAAGATATCAGCCGACTCCAAGCAATACAGGTCTTCCCAATCCATTTAACCAGTTGTTCCAGGGAATTGAATTTGCCAATCACGTAATTGAAAACATCCCTAAAATGGATTTGTACACTACTGGAACAGATCAGCAAAAAAAGCAATTGCAAAGAATGTACGGGGAAGCGCTGACGCTGAGAGCCCAGTTCTATTTTGAAGCGATAAGAAATTGGGGTGATCTTCCTGCACATTTCATTCCTTCATCAAGCAGTGTTTTAGAGGATAAGTTTCCAAAGAGGGTTGATAGGGATACTTTATATAACAGGATACTCGCAGACCTGAAAACAGCCGAGGACCTGGTGCCATGGAGAAATGAATTAACTGCGATTGGTGATCCGCAGGATGAAAGAATTACCAGGGGAACTGTGAAAGGAGTAAGAGCAAGAATTGCTTTGTTCAGGGGTGGATATTCACTTCGCCAGGACAGCAAAACAATGGAAAGAAGATCTGATTACCGGAATTTCTATCAAATTGCCAGAGATGAATGCAATGATATTATCACTTCCGGGCAGCATAATTTAAATCCGGACTATAAGGCAATATGGAAAGACCTTGTTGGTAAACGTGTTGTTACCGATCCCCAGGGAGAATTAATGTTCCAGGTGGCATCAATAGGTGGCGTTTCAGCTGAGGATAGCCGTTTGGGATTTTATGATGGACCAAGGGTGAACAACCAGGGAAATTCCGCAATTAATATACTTGCCAGTTATGTTTACCTGTTTGATCCCCTCGATAAAAGGAAAGACGTTACCATTGCTCCGTATTGGGTAGGTGCTGATGGAATTACTAAAATAAATCCTTCAACCAGTACTAACAATTCTGTTGCTGCGAATATGAATCCTGGTAAATACAGGAGAGATTGGAATGTTGGAATTGCACCGACTTACACAGGACAGTTCCTAAGTCTGAAATGGCAGATCCTTCGTTATTCAGACATATTATTAATGTTTGCAGAAGCAGAAAACGAGATCAACAGCGGCCCAACCGCTGCTGCATATAATGCAGTGAATATGGTAAGAAGAAGAGGCTTTGGGAAACCTATTAATACTCCGGACGCGACGGTGGATATAGCTGCAGGTTTAAACAAAGATCAATTCTTTAAGATAATTGTCAGGGAGAGATCTCTTGAATTGGGGGGTGAAGGTGTGCGGAAATATGATTTACTACGGTGGAACCTGTTAGCAGCTGCACTGTCTGACTCAAAACTAAATCTCGCTAAATTAGCGACAGCCACGGCCACCGTTAATGTGTCGGTAAATAACCTGGTATTTAGCTACCAGGCAGGTCCACCTGCCTCCTCCGCACCTTTACCTTTGTTTGTTTATCTTAAAAATGGAACGCAGGCCGATGATTTTAGCATCTTTGCCAATTCATTGTATGCGGCTGCTCCCACAACTACTCCTTCAGGTACAACAAGATTACCCTGGCTTCATACCCAGATCAGTACTATAGCACTTTCACGATTTGCCACAGGATTTTTGCCTGGAAGATCAGAGTTGTTCCCGATACCCCAAGGAGCAAGAGATGCCAACTTTAACTTAAGTCAAAATCCGGGCTATTAATAAAATAGAAGAGCATAATCGATAAAAAAGACTGCAAAAAAAGCAGTCTTTTTTATTTTGGAAACAAGGAATCTATAAAGACTCATTTTTACTTAAGTATAGCCCTAAACTTTCAATTGCTAATAGTTGCAATCGTTATCGGTAACGATTGCGTAAAAAAAGACTATTATTACGTTTGCTGGAAGTGGATTTCTGTTTAGAATTGTTCTTGAGAAGAACTATCCCGGGGCATTTATATTGACTGTCTGGTCCCCGATAGACAAATAACCAAATTAATTCAACCTCCTAATTTCCGAGCTTGTATATGAAAAGATCAATCTACCTCGCTTTGATTGCCTGCCTTTTTAATGTTTTAGCATGGAGTCAAACCCGACAGGTAACGGGACGTGTTTATAGAGAAAATACAAATCAGCCAATTCCATCTGCGACGGTTCGGCTAAAAAATGGTCCGGCTACAACCATAACTGATAGTGCCGGAAATTTTCGAATTGCAGTTCCCAATGACAATTCCGTTCTTATGTTTTCCAGCGTGGGATTTAATAACACTGAAGTAGCTATTGGAAACCGTTCAATTGTGGAAGTGTTTATGCCCCAGGTGATTTCCACAATGGAAGATGTGGTTGTAATTGGATATGGTACTGCAAAAAAGAAAGATATTACAGGAGCTACGTCGTCCATTTCCGGTTCGCAATTGGAAAAGATACCTGTTTCCAGTGCGGCAGAAGCAATTACCGGCAGATTAGCCGGTGTTCAGGTAACTACTATAGATGGAGCACCGGGAGCTGAAATTGTGATCCGGATCAGGGGCGGTGGTTCAGTTACACAGGATAATTCTCCTTTGTATATAGTAGATGGTTTCCCGGTTAACAACATTAATGATATTGCCCCAAACGATATCGCAAGTATTGATATATTGAAAGATGCATCATCTTCCGCCATATACGGGGCCAAAGGAGCCAATGGAGTAGTCATTGTGACTACAAAAAGTGCAAAAGGGGGCAGAACTATAGTTTCTTACAATGGCTTCGGACAGATAAAAACTTTACCGAGAGAATTGGATGTTTTGTCTCCCTATGAATTTGTACTGGCGCAGTATGAATACTCAAAGCTTAGAAACGATACTACCGGGTTTACCAAATACTTTGGTGTTTATGATGATCTTGAGTTATATAAAAACCAGAAACCTACCGATTGGCAGAAAGAATTATATGGGGAACCTGTTTATTCTCAACAACACAATATTAGTGTTACAGGAGGAACTGATAAAACTAAAGTAAGTTTCAGTGCATCTCAAAACAAAGACCAGGGCTTAATGCCGGGATCGGGTTATGAAAGACAATACATCAATTTTAAATTGAACCACGAGATATCGAAAGCAGTCAGGATCGATCTGGGTTCCCGTTTCAGCAATGCGATAACTGATGGTGCAGGTACAGCCGGTAGCTCCAGTATTCGTATAGGCGATGGCATCACCACCCGCCCGGTAAACGGCCTGGCTGATTATATGGACTTCAGTGATCTTGATCCTGCGGCCGGGGACGATGAGTACGAACAATTTATAAAATCACTTGTAAAACCAACTGAACTCGCAGCACAGGATTACAGGCAAAAAAAGAACAAGGTCCTTAATATGATGGCTGCAGTAAACTGGACCGTAATCAGAGATCTTGTTTATCGTTCTGAGTTTGGTTATGACCTTAATTACGATATCATTAAGCGTTATTATGGTCCGCTTACCGGGGAATCAAAAAACGTGGGAGGTAACCTTCCGCTCGGAGAACTTACTAATGCAAATGGTAGAAAATATCGTTGGGCCAATACTGTTTCTTATAACTTTAATTTGTCAGACAAGCATGTTTTTACTACACTGTTAGGGCAGGAGATCATTGGTCAATCCGGCTTTATTGAGTATAACCGGGCCAAGTTTTTTAATATCAATACACCCCCGGATGTGCTTTTCTCAAATATGCAATTAGGTACAGCAGATGGTCATACCACAAGAGAGACGCTTGGTGAAAATATGTCTTCCTTCTTCGGGCGTGTTAATTACACTTTGCTTGACAAATATATTTTTACCCTGACGGCTCGTGCAGATGCATCCAGCAGGTTTGCACCGGAAAACAGGTGGGGTGTGTTTCCTGCCGCGGCTGTAAAGTGGAGGATTTCCGGGGAAGAATTTATGAAAAATGTAAATTTCGTATCCGATCTTGGATTAAGAGCAAGCTGGGGACAGGCAGGGAATAACCGTATAGCAGACAATTCCTGGCGACAAATATGGTCAACTTCTGTTAGCCGCACCTACGGATGGGGTGATATAAACAATACCTACTGGACGCCTGGCTCCTCTGTTCTGCCAAATCCAAATATAAAATGGGAGACTACGGTTACACGCAATCTAGGCCTGGATTTTTCTTTGTTCCGCAGTAAATTATCAGGAACATTGGAGGCCTACTGGAATACAACAAACGACCTGCTCGTTCAACAGCCTATTCCCCCGTATACTGGTTATACAAGCCAGATCATAAATATTGGCCAAACATCTAACCGCGGTCTGGAATTATCATTGAATAGCACGGTCATTAGCCGGAAAGATTTGCAAGTGACATTATCTTTTAATGCGGGTACCAACAGGACTAAAATTGATGACCTGGGAGGCGCTACCTCTTATGCACTATTCTCCAACTGGGCGAGTACGGATCTGAAATCGCAGGATGATTATTTATTTGCAGTAGGCAAATCAATCGGTTTGATTTACGGCTATGTTACCGATGGATTTTACACGCCTGCTGATTTTGAATCGTATGATCCGTCAACAAGAAGCTATGTATTAAAGCAAGGCGTAGCCAATGATATTAGTATTTTAGGACTCTCCGGTAGTTATTTCAGAGGTGGAACACTTTATCCGGGACTATTGAAATTAAAAGATCTTGATGGAGATGGGATGGTGACTGCTGATAAGGACAGGACCATCATTGGTGATGCCATGCCAAAAGCCCAGGGTGGTTTTGGAACCAATGTCACTTATAAAGGTTTTGATGGAAGCTTATTTTTTAACTGGGTGTATGGTAACGATGTTTACAATACAGGAAAGATTGCCTTCAATCAGTATTACAGAACTAGCTATGGTAATATGCTGAACGATGTAAATTCTTCGGAAAGGTTTACATATATTGACCAAAACGGGCGTCTTGTGACTGATCTTGCCGAAATGGCAAAGATCAATGCCAATGCCTCTATCTGGTCTCCGTTTTCATTTGGAACGGCTACTCCTGTTGTGCATTCATGGGCCATTGAAGACGGATCATTCCTCCGTTTAAATAATATTACGATTGGTTACTCATTTCCGAAAAGTATGATTTCAAAAATCAGCATGACTAAATTAAGACTGTATGCTACCATTTATAATGCCTTATTATTTACCAACTATTCTGGTTATGACCCTGAGGTAAGTACTACCAGGAATAGCGGGTATTCACAATTGACTCCGGGGGTCGACTATTCGGCTTATCCTAAATCCCGTACTTATACATTCGGTGTAAATGTTAGTTTTTGATGCAACCAGTTAATAATATTTTCAATCAAAGAATAATGAAAAATCTGATTATAATAACGATTGCTTCACTTGCACTATTTTCCTGCAAAAAGCACTTAGATACCACTTCACCTTCAGAGTTTACTTCCGAATATGTTTTCTCTAACGAAACAGATGCGCAAATGGCCGTATCCGGTGTATATGCATTGTTTAACCAGGATGCTTTTACTTCACGGGTGTCCAACAACTTCACAGGTAATACCGATGTAGAAGTAGGACCGGTGGGAGCAACACCTGACAATTCACGCCGTGATATCTGGTCTTTTGAAGCAACTGATGCCAATGCTGATCTCCTTTCAGTTTGGAATAATGCCTACAAGGCAATCAACCTGGCAAATGAGGTTGTTGATGGAATAAACAAAAGTGCCATCAGTGAAAACAAAATGATGAGGCACATAAAAGGAGAAGCATTAACACTTCGTGCTTTCTGGTATTATTTGCTGGTGAATCATTGGGGCGACGTTCCTTTTAAAACCACACCAACACGTGCCGGTGATAATTTTTACCAGCCACGTACAGGCAGAGATACTATTCTTACTAATTTGATCAATGACCTTATTGAAATAGAGCCCGAAATGTATTGGGCAGATCAACTGGATTATGGTATTCAGCGTATCAATCGCGAGTTTGTGATGGGCATGATTGCACGACTTTCCTTAATGCGTGGCGGCTATTGGTTGTATCCGGATATGACTTCAAAAAGAAAAGAAGATTTCCGTAAATACTATGAGATAGCAAACAAGTATTGCAAAAATCTTGTGAGTTTAAAACCTCATAACCTGAGTGACTATGCAACGGTATTCCGGACAATTAATACAGGAGGAAAGCCATCCAATGATGACGTATTGTACCAGGTTGCTTTTCAGCCTGGCTTTGGAGATGTTGGATGGTCAATTGGCGTAGCAGTGACCATGGGTCCTAAAAATCCTTATGGTTCCACTACCATTCAAATTAATTTTCCACCAACCTATTACCATTCTTTTGATACCACCGACTTAAGACAGCCTGTTACCTGTTCAATCATTTCGTATAATGATACACTCGGCCAGGTTCCCACAGGCACCGGCTCCATTTCAGCCAATAAATGGAACCGCCTTTTGTTACCTACACCACCTGGTTCTGCTTCTGCAAAAGGTACAGGTATTGACTGGCCCCTGATGCGTTATGCCGATGTGTTATTGATGCTTGCTGAAACAGAAAATGAATTGAATGGTGGTCCCACAGGCGAGGCGATAAACGTATTGAAAACAATCAGGAGAAGAGCGTTTGCTCAATCGGACTGGCCTGCAAAAGTAGATGCATATGTGGCTTCGGTATCTTCAGGCAAGGAGGCTTTTTTTAATGCCATCGTAAACGAAAGGGCCTGGGAGTTTGGAGGCGAATGTATGCGTAAATATGACCTGGAACGCTGGAATAATTACGGGAAGAAAATAGCAGAAACAAGAAATACGCTGAATCAAATGGGTAAAGCTGCGAACAGTGGAACAGGACCGTATTCTAACCTGCCCGACTACATGTATTACAAGCGCAATGCAAACGGCACCATAACCTGGTTGAATAAATTTACTAAGGCCACAAACGTACCGGTAGTAAATGTGCCTGCAATTGGTGATAACCCGAATGGATATTTGCGCCAGTCATGGGCCTTGAGTCTATACAGCGCTACCAATCTGGATAATGCAGCCGATTATACCTTGAGACAATGGAGAGGATATAAGGACAACACGGGTGCACTGGCTGTTCGCTATATACTCCCGGTGCACGGTTCCGTTGTTACCAGCAGCAGGAATGCTATTTACAATACGGGCATGTATGGATATTAATCACCAAAAATTATTAAAAGTGAATACCAATAACTGTAAAATAAATCAATACACTTTAGTTGTTCTTTTTGCTACTGTGTTTATGTTTACTGCCTGCATTAAGGATAAAGAGGCTGAAGGTGGTGCGCCGGACCGTCTTTTCCGCCCTACCATAAAGGGGTCATTAAAGGCAGACGGGAATTATATTAACGCAACATGGCAAAAAATTGCAGATGCAGTTACTTATACGGTGCAGCTTAGCCGCGATACGTTTAAGACGATTGACCGCACCGTTACTCTTGATACAACTGCAGTGCTCTTCGACAATTTATTGTGGGATAAATTGTACCAGTTACAGGTTCGTGCTAATGCTTCTGATAGCACCAAGAATTCTAAGTTTGGAAGTTTAGGCGCAATAAAAACGCCAAAGTTTCCGAGCATATTAAAGCCTTTCACTGTTTCAGATGCCACTGACGAAGCAGTAAAAATAAGCTGGACAAGTTCCGGTGCCACCGTTACTTCGGTTAAGGTTTTAAAATTGGACAGCACACTTGTTAAGAACGTACCATTAACACAAACAGATGTTACAAATGAGTACAAGATCATAACAGGGCTGGCTAGTTCTACCCCGTACATCCTGCAATTATTTAGTGGCACAACTTTAAGAGGTTACGACACCTATACTACAAAAGCACCATTGTCAGGTACTGTCATTGATTTGAGAAATATTGAGGGCCGTCCTTCTATTTTGGCTGATACAATTGCTGTTATTCCTTCAGGAAGTACTGTTCTTTTGAAGAGAGGTCAGACTTACAATATTGCAGGAGCTGTTTCGCTCAGTAAATCTGTTTCTATCAGGAGCGGTGATGATCTGTCGGTTAGCTCGCAGGCTGCAATTTATTTTACAAGCAACTTTAATTTCGCTGCCGGTGCAGTTATTGATTCCATTGAGTTCAACGATGTTCGCATGTACAGCGACAACTACGGTTCCCGCTATATTTTCAATACCACAAACAGTGCTACAGTTGGAAAAATGAAATTCACAAATTCCAAAATGGAGATATTCCGTGGTATTACAAGATTACAATCGGGAACTGCAACTGTAAGTAATTTCATTATTGACAATTGTGTTATTGACAGTATTGCAGGATATGGAATTATTACGGTTGACAATACAACGGTTAAGGCGGACAACATCTCTGTTACCAATAGCACCATCTACAAGGCTGAAAAATTTATCACAAGCAGTAAGCAAGCCGCCGGTTCGTCTTCTGTCGTAGTATCCAACTGCACATTTAATGAGATTATTATTGGTAGCAATATTCTTATTGATTACGGAAGCTTCAATGTTACGGGTGGAATTTTGGTTTCAAATTGCATATTCGGAACGGTAAAAGGAGGAGGAACAACAATTAGGGACGTTAGAGCCGGTACCTCTACAACTATCAATGCACCCAATAATTATAGAACCTCAGATTATGTTTCTGCTGGTGCTGCTAACGACCTTACACCTGTTAATACTTATCCAAAACCATCAACACAATTATGGCAGGATCCGTTGAATGGTAATTTCAAAATCATTGATTTGGCATTCCCCGGGAAATCAAGTGCCGGTGATTTAGAATGGAGACAATAAGAACTTAAAATAAAAAGGTGTGAGGTCATTTTCACACCTTTTTTTCTCTCATAATTTATTTTGGTGATTTTATACCTGCGGGTTTAAATGTAAAATATGACCAGATTTTTTTTAGGATCGTTTCTATCATTTTCCATTTGCCTGACCGGTTGTGCGCAACAAAAATCTTCCACGAATTCAAATACTGAAAAGCCGGTTGCTTTTCCTGGAGCGGAAGGCTTTGGCAAATATACCACTGGTGGCCGTGGAGGTAAGGTGATGATCGTGACCAATTTAAATGATGATGGCCCTGGAAGTTTTAGAGAAGCTGCAGCAAAAGGAACTCCACGAATTATTGTGTTTGCTGTGTCCGGAACCATCCATTTAAATTCAAGACTATTTATTAAAGGTAATGTAACTATAGCAGGACAAACCGCACCTGGTGATGGAATTTGCCTGGCAGATCAATCCGTTCAACTAAGTGGTGATAACATCATCATTCGATACCTGCGTTTCAGAATGGGCGACAAATTTCAAAAAGGTGGAATGGTTGATGGCAGTGGAAGTGATGATGCATTTGGAGGTACACGCAGAAAAAATATCATCATTGATCATTGCAGCGGTAGCTGGAGCACGGATGAAGTTTTCAGTATCTACGGAGGCGATAGCACAACCGTTCAATGGAATTTAATTTCTGAGCCTTTGAATTATTCCTATCATTTTGAGAAAGGCGATACGGCTTATGAACGTCATGGTTATGGTGCAATATGGGGAGGTAAGCATTCTTCCTATCATCATAACTTAATTGCGCATTGCAACAGTCGTACACCACGCTGGGATGGCATAAGAAATATTCCGGAAGAGAACTGCGATTTTGTGAATAATGTAATTTATGATTGGGGACATAATAACGTGTACGCAGGAGAGGGAGGGAATTATAACATCATAAATAACTATTACAAATACGGTCCTTCCACAAGTAAAAGCGTAATGTACAGGATAGCAAATCCGTGGAACAAACCGCCTTCCATTGGTTTTGGTAAATGGTATGTGGATGGTAATTATGTGGATGGAAGTCCTGAGAATACAAAAAATAACTGGATGGGTGTACATGTTGAAAAAGGTACAGCAAGCGATGTAAAAGTAACATCATCACCATTCCAGCTGGTGGCTGTTAATACGCAATCTGCTAAGGATGCGTATGAATCTGTATTAAAATACGTTGGAGCGGTTCTTCCCAAAAGAGACACTCTTGACGAACGGATCATCAATGAAGTAAAAAACAGAACTGGTAAAATGATCGATGTACAGGGTGGCTATCCGCATGGCACTCCTTATGAACAAACCTTAAACGAATGGCCAACATTGAAGTCGCTTCCCGCTTTGAAAGATTCTGATGGCGATGGCATGCCTGACGAATGGGAAAGCAAAAATGGGCTCAGTCCAAACGATGCTTTAGATGCATCGGCTTACAAGATTGATAGATACTATACAAACATTGAAGCATATATAAACAGCCTTGTTAAACAGTAAGCTAACCATGAAAAAACTTTGTTTGGTAGGTCTTGTTTTTTTGATGGCTTTTGCCTTGCCACCAAATAAAATTACAGTGTGGTTGATTGGTGATTCAACAATGGCAAATAAAGAGGTGAAGGCCTACCCGGAAACAGGGTGGGGAATGCCTTTCAATTATTTTTTTGATTCAACTGTTGTTGTTGATAACCGTGCAAAAAATGGGAGAAGCACCCAGTCGTTTATTGATGAAAAATTATGGCAGCCTGTTGTTGATAATTTAAATGAAAGCGATTATGTTTTGATTCAATTTGGCCACAATGATGAAGTGCCAACCAAGAAGACGTATACTACAGAAGAACAGTTCAAAAACAATTTGATTCGCTACGTAAATGAAACGAGAGCTAAGAGGGCCATTCCTGTTTTAATCACTCCTGTTGCAAGAAGAAGGTTTGATTCAACAGGACATATTGTTGGTACGCATGAAGTATATTCTGAGATCGTTCGTTCTGTAGCAAAGCGATTGAACGTGCCATTAATTGATCTCGATAAAAAAAGCCAGGCATTGCTCCGGCAATTCGGACCGGAAACTTCCAAACTTTTATATAACCATCTGCAACCAGGCGAACATCCAAACTACCCGGATGGTAAAGTAGACGATACACACTTCAACGAATTGGGTGCAAGAAAAATGGCCGAACTGGTTTTGGAGGGAATGAGAGAACAAAAGTTGGACTTAACCAAACACGTTTCTAAAAAATAAGACTGCATGAAGCAATTCTACCAAAACGAAACTAAAAGAATTTTTTTGCCGGTTTTAATGGCAACGCTGCTCGTTGTAGCTGCGCAAAATTTACTTGCACAACAACCGGCTTTTCCTGGCGCAGAAGGGGCAGGCATGTTCACTTCGGGTGGCAGGGGAACTACTGCTACACCAACCACTGTGTTTGAAGTCACGAACCTGAATGATGATGGGCAACCAGGGAGCTTGCGTTATGCCCTGACGGCAACAGCAAGCTATAGAACGGTAGTGTTTCGAATATCGGGAACCATACATTTAACTTCAAAACTTAACATAAGAGCCAATACAACTATTGCAGGGCAATCGGCGCCGGGCGATGGCATTTGCGTTGCCGATTATCCCACGGTTATCAGTGGCGATAATGTTATAGTGCGTTATATGCGTTTCCGCATGGGTGATAAAAATCAGAATAAAGGCATGGTTGATGGTAGTGGAGGTGATGACGCTTTTGGTGCATTAGGGGCCAACAATATTATCATTGATCATTGCAGTGTAAGCTGGAGCAGTGATGAAGCATTAACGATATATCGCGGAGATAATCTTACCATACAGTGGTGTTTCATTACTGAACCTTTAAATTATTCCTATCACTGGGAAACAGGTGATACAGATTGGGAGCAACATGGATATGGTGGAATATGGGGTGCGAAAAGAGGTTCCATGCATCACAACCTTCTTGCTGATTGCCGTAACCGTAATCCCCGTTTTGCCGGCATCAGCACCTACTCGCCGAATACAGTGGGTGTTGAAAATTGCGATTTTCGAAATAATGTAATTTACAACTGGGGTATCAATACAGTATATGGCGGTGAAGGTGGTAACTATAATGTTGTAAACAATTACTATAAATACGGTCCGAATACCGGTAGCGGTGTCCGTTATCGCATTGCCAATCCCAGCTTTGCAACAGGAGTTCCGTATGGCAAATGGTATATCAATGGGAATTATGTAGATGGTTCTTCAACCAACACGGCCGACAACTGGAGCGGCGTGGTCATGCAGGGTGGCTCAGCTGATGTGCCTCTTGCCAAAGTAACTACATCTTTTGATCTGGGGTATCCATTAAACACGGAAACAGCTGTTGAAGCATACGAATCTGTTTTGCAGAAGGCAGGATGTATTCTTCCCAACCGCGATACATTGGATCAACGTATTGTGAATGATGTTCGCAACAGAACCGGAAAAATTATTGATGTGCAGGGTGGTTATCCGCACGGCACACCATATGCTCAAACCGTTAATGCATGGCCTGCATTGAATTCAACTGCTGCGCCGGCAGATGCTGACCATGATGGAATGCCGGATAGCTACGAAGCAGCAAATGGATTGAATTCAAACGATGCATCGGATAGAAATGGTGTTGCAACAAATGGTTATACTAATCTTGAAAATTACCTGAACACATTAGCAGTACCGGCGGTTAACACAAACCCGACGATTTATGCAAATGCAACATTTAATAGCTTTTCACAAACATCAGGAACTCCATCTGCTTCGCAAACGGTTTCTGTTTCGGGAGTGAATCTGACCAACGATATCTCTATCAGTGCTCCTTCAAATTTTCAATTATCGCTTGATGGAACTGCCTGGAATAACAGTGTGACGCTGGCTCAGGTTTCAGGAAGTGTTGCCTTTACCACAGTCAGAGTCCGGCTGAATGCAAGTGCAAATGGAAATTACACCGGAAGTATTTCATTGACAAGCACAGGGGCAACTGCTGTAAATATTACTGTTAGTGGAACTACTTCTGCAACGAGCCAGGGTGCCTGGTCAATCTACCAGGCGAATGAACTACCTAATAATTTTACTCCTGCATTTACTGCTTCCCAGCAATCCGGAACATTTAGTAACACCGTCATACCGGACAATGACAAGGCTGGCAATAATTTGCTGCACATGAGAACCACTATTAATACTGATGGTAATCAATGGCGTCAGGGAATTACAGCAGGTTCGCAGCAGATGACACTTGTTTTTAGAGCCAAAGGAAATGATGCTGCAGCAAACCTTGTTTTTGATGCCGACCTTGATTTCGGAGGATTTCGCTGGCAGACGAGGATATTAAGCAATGGTAGTTACAGTGTAGCCAGCGGTACCGCCACGAGTGGTTCTGGCAGTCTTGGCGTTAACCCGTTGGAGTGGAATATATATCGCTTTGTCAAAAATGGAAACCAGGGAACACTATATGTAAATGAAAATCCTGTGGCTGTATATACAGCCACTGGCATTTCCAGTGCTACCAATAGCTATTTCAGGTTTGGTGATGGCTGGGGCAGTGGATTTATCAACAGTAATATTGACTGGGTAGCCTGGGATGTGACCGGTGGATATTCACCATCAGAAGCGCCCCTGCCTGCGTCGTTGGTTGTGAATAGTATTCCTGCACTCACAGTAACAGGTAATCCTGGCAATTTCAATCAAACCATCGGCACGTCTTCTTTATCTCAATCATTTATAGTCAACGGTAACAGCCTGGCTGGTAATGTAACTGTGACTGCACCGACAAACTTTGAAGTTTCTGAAGATGATAATTCATGGAGTTCCTCTTTAACTCTTGTCCCGATAAACGGAAGCGTTCAATCAACAATATCCGTTCGATTAAATGCAAATGCAGTTGGCAATTATTCAGGTAACGTAATCATAGCAAGCAGTGGTGTTACAACTGTAAACGTTGCTGTAAATGGAACCACTAAAAATGCAACTCCTGTTCCTGCGGGAACAAATGCTGTTGTGGCAAAAGATGGATCCGGTGATTTCACAACAATCCAGGCAGCTATCAATGCTGCACCAACGGGTCGTACTACTCCTTATAAAATTTATGTAAGAAAGGGCAAGTATGAAGAGGCTGTAAACATTCCAAATAGTAAACCTTTCATGCAATTGGTAGGAGAGAACCTTGCCGAGACCATCATCTCTTATGATAATTATTCCGGCAAACCCTTCCCTGGAGGAGGTACTTATGGTACATCAACCAGCGGTACACTAATCATTAGTGCACCTGATGTGATGCTGATGAATCTATCAGTAGAGAACTCTGTGGCATATGGTAAATATGCCAATGCAATTCCACCGGCACCGGGTGATGGTCCCCAGGCAGTTGCAGTTTATACCACATCGGACAGGGTTGTATTCTTTAATTGCCGTTTCAACGGTGGGCAGGACACTTATTACGGTGGTAATGTAGAAGGAACGAGAAGCTATCTTAAAAACTGTTACATCGATGGCAATACCGACTTCATGTTCGGTTCCTCTACCGTCATCTTTGACACCTGCATCATTTATCCGCGAACAAGATTGGATGGCGGTAACGGCGGCTATGTTACAGCAGTAAATACAAAACAGAAGTCGGGATATGGATATGTTTTCCGCGATTGTAAGATCACAAAGAACAGGGGAACTACTTTCTATTCATTGGGACGCCCGTGGCAGAATGATGCCAGCACTGCAGATGCATCAAAGTCTTATAACAAAGTTGCTTTCCTAAATACGAAAATGGGTTCTTCTATCAATGCAACGGGATGGAGCACATGGGATGCAGGAACCAATACAGGTTTTATTACTTATGCAGAATACAATTCTCAAAAATATGATGGTACTCCCGTCGATGTGAGTAATCGTGTATCATGGTCAAAACAACTGGCAGCATCAGAAGCCGCGAAGTATTATAACAATGATACCGTGTTTGTCAATGCCAACACCCCGGCAATGGCTACATGGAATCCTTATACAACATGGGCTGAACTGAGTACACCCTTCACCCCTGAAATTTCTGTTTCTAATTTAATTGCGAAGAAAGGAACCGGCACTTCAACGATTACATGGAATTTATCATGGCCAATGCCCGGCGTTAATTGCGATTTATACCGAAGCAACGATAAAACCAATTTCACTTTAGTGAATTCACAGGTAAGTGTTGAAGATTCGGCGGGCAACTTCAGCTTCACAGAAAATGTACCCGCGGCAGGGCAAACGTATTATTATATAGTGAGAGCTTCCAAAGCAGGTTTTGCCAGCATCACTTCTGACACCACTTCGGTTTCAAGCACACCTACTATTACGACAACGGGTAGTTTTGTAAACTTTTTACAGGGAATTGGAACACCCTCTGTAACTCAATCATACGGCGTTGCTGGTGTTAATCTTCTCGGTAACATTACAATTACACCTCCAGCCGGATATGAAATTTCCCCGGACGGAGGAACTTCCTGGTTCAATAACGCAACGCCTCTGGTTTTAACACAGAGTGGTGGAAGTGTTTCCAACACTACCATTAGCGTTCGATTAAATGGTACAGTCACCGGAACATACAATGGAAATATTGTTCACACATCCGATTTAGCTTCGACAGTTAATATGTCCGTAGTTGGAACGATTCAAACAGGGCCTGTTTTGATTCCCATAGTATTGCAGCAATGGCCTTTGTTACAAAATAACCAGGACGATGCAAGTGTTCGTTCAATAGGGGTAGTTGCCAGTTCAACTACATTCAACAACCTCTATCTTTCTAATGGTACAACGTCACCAACATATCCTGCTTATTCATCCACAAACGGGCAGGCGTTCGGATCAACCACTAATGGCGATGGATCCTGGGTTCCTTCACCTGGAGGAACACCGAACAGGATTTACTATGAGCAATTTACTGTCACTGCTGCTTCGGGTTATAATGTAAGAGTCGATTCACTTTTATTGTCAACAGCTTTTCTCAGCACTGCAAACGGAAGATTAGCAGTGTCCTGGTCATTAAGCAATTTTGTTTCAGATTCATCTACAACAATCCCGGCAGCAACTCCAGCATCGCCTTTGGTTATCAATAATCAGAACATAGGATACAGTAATGTTGGTTTAGCACTGTCCGCAACAGGTGCCGCACTAAGTCCGGGTCAGACATTAACCGTGCGGCTATATTATGCAGCTGGTTCAACCAGCG
>Ga0193740_1000096_pt1 | contig 24069 bp, 17 predicted proteins | sample L2s1metaG_FD_145072 | JGI IMG/M metagenome (GOLD analysis project Ga0193740, IMG submission 145072) | Soil microbial communities from a riparian zone of the East river system, Colorado, United States - L2s1 | ecosystem: Environmental > Terrestrial > Soil > Riparian zone | place: USA: East River... | reverse complement strand
AATAACGTTTCCTACACAGAACGAGGTACAGTGTGTGCTGATGAGTTCTTTGTTCTTTTTAAAACACCAACGTATGCAAAAGGTTTATTTGCTCCTTCGCAGCAACAAACAGACAGGACCCTATTCAATTGAAGAACTATTGCAATTAAATCTGAAGCCCTTTGATCTTGTTTGGGTAGACGGCCGAAGTGCAGCCTGGCAATATCCTTCCGAAATTCCTGCATTAAAACCCTATGTTCCTGAAACACCACAAGCCGGCATTCCATTTAAGCCTATTTCAACATCCGCAATGGAGGAAACGCACTTGACGGATGTAAATCCAAATTCCTATTCCCAAATCCAAAATCCAAATCCCCCAAAAACAGAAACACCGAAAAGAGTATTTGTAAGTGTCCCTAAAACCGTAGCTGCAACGAACGAGCAAAAAACCTTTTCTAATCACAATTCCCCACCGGAACACAAAGCATATATGCCACCGGTAGAACAACCTGTGTACGAAACTAAAGAAGAAGTAAAACCCGTTACTCCTTCTTATTCACAGCAGTATCAACATTCAAAACCCCTGGACGAAGGTGCGGTTCATACCAATTATTCACGACCACTCCAGGAAGTAGAAGAAGATTATACCAACTGGGTATATAAACAAAAAACAAAAAAGAAAGCATCAATCAATGCGAAAGACATGGCGTTGGTTGTATTGCTGCTTGCGGTAATTGGTGGAGGATATTATGTAATGTCAAAGCCCTCCGTTGCCAATTCGGTTTTACCTACCAATAAAACCGCTGTCCGAACCACACAACAACCAGAAGAAAATAATCCTGTTGAAACGAAACGAAAGGATATTGTTTCGGAGGATCAAAAAGAAGCCGGTATTTCAACCAATGGTACAATCACCAATGAGACGAAACAATCAAAAAATATAAAAACGAAAAACCCTGTAACCGTAACCCAAAGCCAAACCAATTCATCCGTCCCCCAAGGTCAAAGCTCCCTGCCTGTTGAAAAAACCAACCCCAATATCCAGGATGATAACAATGACCCGGTAAGTCAACCAGGAGAAGGTCAACAACAAAAACAAACTGCTCCTGCAGAAAAGAAGAAAAAGCTGGGAGAAGTGATTAAAGGCATTTTTTCTAAAAAAGAAAAAAACGAAGACCCTAAGAACGATGCACCGGTTTTGGAAGATCCAAGACCGGCGAATGACCGGCAGGCTACCCGCAGAGGCGACACAAATTCGCCTGCCGATAATTCGGCAGCACACGAAACCAGTATTGCAAGTTTAATGGAGCAGGTTGACCTTACTTCAAATGCACCCGAAAACTGGATGATGGGTGTAAAGAACTTAAAGATCAATTTAAAAAACCGTAGCAATGTCACCATACAGGCCGCCTCGGTTACGGTAAGTTATTACGACGAGAACGACCAGCTGCTGGAAAAGAAATTAATCTACTTCAGTAATGTGGCACCTAAAGCAAAAGTATCTGTAGCTGCACCCGATCATAAATTTGCAGATCATGTAGATTTTAAATTGACAACCATTAGTGCGAAAGAAGACAGATATGCCAGTTATTAAAAATGGAAAAGCTTCTGCAGAAACAGAAGCTCTAAGGTCTTCAAGGAATTGGTGGCTTAGTTTAGTTTTTTCACTGGACGGTCACAGGTTATTGGATTTTCTCTCTATGATGTAAGTTAATCACTCAATACAATACAATCCAACACCTGCTCATGCAAATGTGATTAGTGTAGGGTTATTCACATTTTTAATTCCGCTGATTTTGCTGCCTTTTTCATTCAAAGCATGATTTATCAACATCTTAAAAAAAGATTTTTGCAGAAAATACTGCGCTAACTCAGTTATAACTTGAGTTGCTGTTCTTATTCCTTTCATAATCAACACGGATTTTCTTCGACTTCAATTTTTAGATGAGAAAAAACCACTTGCCGGCAGCTAACTTCTTATTCTAACTTTGAAAGCATTAACCATATAATTATGAAATACCTTATTCGGTTTGTTTTTATTTTTTGTGCAATCCTTTCCCACTTCTTACTTTTTGCCCAACAAAATCCGAAAGTCAAAGAAGCAAAACCCAAAGTAAAAACTGGAAACACGGATTTGAATATTGTCCGCTTTCAAACAATTTCACCACTCGATACTTTAATTATTGAACGAATTGTGGGCATGAAAGGAAAGTCGCACAATGGTGAATACAAGATCACAATCCCTCAAAATGATTTAAGCATCGAAGTGGATGGCTTTAAAATTATTCCTGCCACGGGACTTAGTACATGGATTGATTTCACACCCGCACCTGGTGGCGCCATGATCATGGGTGATCTTGTGCTTTCGGAAACCGATCTTAAACCAGTGCAACAGGAGGTAATCCGGCTGGGACTTACCATCACAGCCATTCATAATCATTTTGTGCGTAACCATCCAAATGTTGTTTACATGCACATTGGCGGAACGGGTTCAACTGATGCAATTGCTACCCGGGCAAAAGCAGTCCTGGACAAAATAAAAGAAGTAAGAGGCAATGATCCTTCAAAAGGAAATGCATCTTCAGAATCTGTAAATAACTCCTTGAATATAGCCGCCTTGGATGGGATACTTAAGTATAAAGGTGAAATGAGCAAAGGGGTTTATAAGTATACAATTGGCCGGCCGGACATTCAACTTCGTGAACACGGAATACCTGTTACAAGTTTTATGGGCTTTAATACCTGGGCTGCTTTCCAGGGCACTCCTGATCGTGCTGCGGTTGCCGGCGATTTTGCTATGACCGAAGATGAAGTTGCGGGTGTGATTAAATCGCTGGTTGAAAACGGTATTGAAGTAGTTGCTGTTCACAATCACATGGTGCACGAACAGCCCAGGATTTTTTTTCTGCACTACTGGGGGATCGGCAATGCGGAGAAATTGGCAAGAGGATTAAGAGCAGCATTAGAACAAACTGCAAAAAAGAATACGACCGAAACCATGAATATGAAGGGGCATTAAATTAATTCAACCCGCAAAAACTATCACGGGCTTGTCATGCGGATTGAAGTTGATATGTCAAATTTTCGCGCCGAACTTGAAGGCACCGAGCCTTAAATGGCTCAGCTCGCTAAGTATAACAAATGAAGTTTGTCAGGCCAAAGAATTTTGCATAAAAAAATCCCTCCGTGAGGAGGGATAAACACTATTGAACGGATTAGATCCTTCAATAGATACGGATTACGAAGCCGACAAGATAAAAATATTGCCTTTGAAATGCAAGGTGAGAATCAGGTTACAAAATTCATTCAGATGTACTGGCAACCAGAAGCGGGAATTATAACTAATCTTTTTTTGTTTCGCGCCTGAGTAGAGCCAACAATTTTTGGAATTTCATGTCGGTTTCGTTCAGTATTTTTTCAGTAACACCCACAACCTTTCCTGTTTCATCCATATTTTTTACCACTTTTTCAGAGGGAATGGTGATTACCTCCTCACCACGCTGCCGCTCTTTAAACAGTACGCTGTCTATCAAATATTCATAGCCGTTTTCGGTTGAATTTATTTTTAAAAAATAATGAACCGTGCGAACTATATGATGAGGAGCTTTTAATTTCAATTCCCCCCTGGCTACAATTGAATCTTCTGATTGCTGTTCAATGCTGTAGTTATCTACTATATTGGGAAGCGCCTGTAGTATCCGGCTGAATGTTTCTTTTGTTGGCAATGTGCTTTTTTCCTTGCCTTCGTACACAATCTTATCATCTTTTATATGAATCGTCTGGCCAAATGAAAAAACAGGCAGAATTAAAAATAAAAACAACACTTTCATAATCACACTTTAAAATTGAAATCCAAATATCAACATCGGGAATATATTTTCTTCTTTGGAAGAAGTTAGCAGGCCGGTTAAAACCAGTTTTTTAAATGGAGCCAGCCAAAAGCCACCTCCATAACCTGTATGCCAGGTATCTGAAGTTTCTCCATCCACCCAAACCCTTCCTACATCATGGAAGCCAATGATACCCACTGGACCTTTGAACAAATAAAAATTGGCATCACCAAAATTGAACCGCAGCTCGGTGTTATTATATGCTCTTGTTTTGCCCACAAAGCGCTGATACCTGTAGCCCCGGAGATTTTGCTTGAATCCGAGGTATTGTGCCTGCGGAATCTCGAACTGATTAAAATTGCTATGAGCACCAAAGGAGGTTGCAAAAACAATACGGTTTTTTGAAATAAAATCAGTGTAAAGGGAGAAATCTGCACCAACCTGGCTGAAATTGTTTGTTCCTCCGTTCAATCCTGCAAAGCTTTTTGCGTAGGTGTTGAAATAGATTCCCCTTGTTGGTATCAGTTCGCTGTTTTTTGTGTTGATGGTAGCCCTCACCTCGCCACCTGTATACCATTTGCCATTATAAATATCATCGTCGGACGAATGAATTGAACCGATATAATAATCCTCATTCTTCGATGCCTGGATGTTGAAGTACTGCACTAAGGGACCATAACTAACCTGGAATGATGGTGAGAACGGATGTCTTAGCATCAATGCTGCATCAACCAAAGTGTATTGAATCCGGTAATAATCAGAGTTAATGTTTTTACTCAATACAGTGTTATTTCCATAGCCAAAAAAGTGAGTTCTTACTGTTGGAAGTTTGGCATCACTTCTAAATAGCAGGTCCGTTTTTCTTCCCAGTTTAAGAAAGTCGGCATCATAATGAAGATGCCACGCATCATTTGCTATCGCCTTCGTAACAAAGAACAGGTGTTTACTGGCATAGGGCTCCCTTCTGAAACCAGTGGTGGTGGATAAGTAACGCAGTCCTAAAAACAAACCCCCGTCTCTTGCATATTCAGCAGCAACTCCAATAGATGATGAATTGTATATGGGGTTGATCCGCTGGTATTCATTGTTGAGAGGATCAGACGAAATTTTATTTCTGAATTTATTGCCGGTCAGGGTATTATTTTCAAAAGAAACATCATAAACCAAAACTTTACGTCCTGCCGCCGAATTTGTAAACACATCATCGCCCGGACCACCAATCAACCTGATTTTAATGGTACTTTTTTCACCGTCAATTAAAAATTGGTCATCTCCTTCCAATCCATAAATCCTAATTTCTTCTGTTATATCATCAAACGAACGCTTGTAGTTGATTGAGGAGTCTTTTGAATTTCGTACGGTTACATCAATTGTACCATCCGGATTTTTAAAGATGGTAAAAATATCTGCCTCATTCGTTCCCAACACCGTTACGTTCTCTGAAATAAATTTGTAGTAACGCATCATGTCCTTTTTGAAACTGGTTCGTTTTTTAGTCAAACTCCTGGCTATTTTATCGGTGTGGAATTTTTTTATTTCTTGTGGCTGTTTGCTTAAGGCATTACTTATTACATCATCAGTAATGGATGAAAGAAAAGAATCGATCACTGTATTCCATGAAGCGGCATCTAACTCATTAAGAAATGTGCGGTCGAAATTTCTTGCAGGATAATTGAAAGTAGAAATGTTTTTTGGCTTGGCTCTAAATCCCTGTAATTGTCCCAACGATGGCATCTTGCTTACTTTTTTTGGAACAATGCCATCCGCTTTGAAAAATGATTGATCGCGGTCTTTAGGTACCGGCGAATAATACTTTCTTTCTGCAGAATCTTTTTCTATCCATTCCCATTGTCCTTCATGTCTGTCAAAATCCATAATGAAATTATCAAGCAATCGTGCCCTTAGTGTTGCTACCTGGTCAACTTTTTTATTGCTATTGAACAGGTCGAGAACAATTTCTTCTGTATCGTAAGTTTTAGTTTCTTTATCTCCAACGGTTCTTAGCTCCAATAAGGCCAAAGAATTTTTATAGGTTGAACGGAATTTTCCCAGGGCGGGATCATCGGGAATATAAACAACTGTATTTGGTAAAAAAGGAACTCCCGCTGCTTTCGCCAGTGTTCCAACAGATAAAATACCATATGGGAAAGAAGCGGAAAGACCATCATACACCATTGTTTCTGCAATCGTTTTTTTCATCTCAGGTTCAATAACTTTTTCAGGAAATTTTTGAACCGATCTTAATACCCAATCACGACCTTCGCCATCTTTGATATGTAAAGTATGTGTTTGTTTACCACCACCTTCTTTTTCGGGAGTCAACCCACCGAAATCGTTTTTAAAATCCAGAACAGGTACACGAATGGCAGTCGTCCATTCAGATCTATAATTTTTGCCTATAAGAAAACGTTTAAGGCCATTTCCTTTTAAGCCAGAATCAGCTACAACAGTTATGTATGAGCGACCTTGTAAATTATTCAAATGGAAATCACCGGTCTGTGCCTGCGACCCTCGTATCAAAATAAAGTTTACTACAACAAGAACTATAATTTTTTTCATATCATTTTGCTCGTGCTGGTATAAATTATTACAACATCATGCCAAAGCTGAAGCGTAAAAGGAATCGACGTCTGCAGCTCAAATTCACATAATATAATTATTAACATACGCTTCTTTTATGTTTGGTATTCTATTTGAAAAAAGCCTTAGTTGAGTTAAGATCATGAAGAACACAAATTCACTAGAACATATTCTGCTTGCCGATGATGACAAGGACCACACCCTGTTATTTGAGAGAATAATCAGTAAAGAATATTCCTCAATTAAGGTTTCGAATGTAAATGATGGAGAACAGCTTATTTATTTTCTGCATTTGTACAAGGTGGATCTCTTGTTCCTTGACCTCAATATGCCTTGTAAGAATGGGTATGAATGCCTGCAGGAAATAAGAAAAGATCCGGCTTTAAAAGAATTACCAATAGTAGTTTACAGCAATTCGGCCCATATGAGCGATATTCAAAAATCATTTATTCTGCGGGCTGATTTTTACCTGGTTAAACCTTTCAGCACTGAACACCTGAGAACTGCCCTCCAATCTATACTTTCAGTGAACTGGAATGAAGAGCCCCATATTAAGAATCATTACTTCATAAACAATCGCCTTGTCCCTTTTACTGCTACAGGATGATTATCCGGTATAAGGATGCCTGCACACCTTCCAATAATCAATGATCATCCGGATGGTGCATTTCAATTCATTTATGCTTGCGGGTTTTACGAAAAAGCCCTGGACGAACATATCATAAGCTTCGGTAATCACCCTGTGATCGCTACTGGTAGTGAGAAATACGAAAGGAATGTTTTTCATTTTGAGAGATTCCGTTTCGGAAATCTTCCTGCATAATTCTAATCCTGTCATGGCAGGAAGGTTAATATCAGATATAATCAAAAATGGTTTTTCCAGGGTTGTTAAAAGATACTCGAAGGCCTGTAGGCAGGAATCAAAAAACCGGAGAAGATTTGGTATTTCCAATTCCTTAAAAATTTCGTTCATCAATTCCTGGTCGTCAGCATCATCTTCTATTATTATGATAGGACCGCTCTTGGGCATAACCTCTTTTTGCCCAACCATAATAGAATACAATGCCAAACAAAGTCATCCATTGATGAATTATTTACTCAATTATTCTACACAATATGATTCAGACGACCTGTCAGAGCAGTAAAACCAAAGGATGGTTTATAATTTGCTTTACCTATTTCCAGATTTCAAAGGAATTGGATGATCAGTGGCTGGATTTCTATCTGGCCTTTTTTATTTGCAGTAAGGAAATAAAAAAAGGTCTGCAACATGCAAACCTTTTCCGTTTATTTCAAATGATCTTTACTTCTTAACACTGTCAGCCCTGTCAATCGCATCTTTCTTTTGCTCGGCTGTAGAATCAATGATGTCTTTTCTTTGCTCTGCACTGGAATCAATCATTTCTTTTCTTTCAGTAGCCGCAGAGTCAATAGAATCCTTTGCTTCCCCTGAAGTGTCTGCTGTATTATTACAAGCTACTAAAGAACCTGCCAGTGCAAAAATTACGAACATCCGTTTCATAATGAAGGTTTTAATTTTTAAAAATGGTTTGGTATTAATTCCTCTTTTCCGGAAAAGTAACCCATGTATACTGTTTAATTTTACGGCTGAGCTTTTGTAACAGGTTTTTTGGAGTGCTCTAAAACATGAATACCCTGTTTCCCGAACAGTTTTTACCTGAAGGGTTTACTTATTTTCCTGATTTTTTAACTGAAGCGGAAGAAGAGCAGTTGGTTAAAGAAATAGCAGGGACAGAATTGCATGCCCTCATTTTCCAGGGTTTTGAAGCCAAACGTAAGGTATCAAATTTTGGGTATGACTGGAGCTTTTAAAAAAGAATGTTATCCAGGGGAAGGGAAATACCACAGGGATTTGATTACTTAATTCAAAAAATTGGTAATCATATTAAAATTCAGGGAAATGCATTTCCAGAAATATTGATAACAGAATATCCTGTCGGATCTGTTATCAATTGGCACAGGGATGCTCCGCCATTTGATATTATCACTTCTGTCGGACTGCACTTTCAGGTTACGACCGTACGATAAACAAAGCAAAAGCGAAATGCTGTCATTTCATTCCCGGTACAGCATCGCTCTCTCTACATCATGAAAGGCGTGGCCTGTTGTGAGTGGGAGCATAGTATTGCAGCAGTTAAACAATTGCGTTATTCCATTACCTTACGCACTTTACGCGAATAATCACTATATAAAGCAACCTTCTACAGTTATCTCGATTAACAGTCATGCCGATTTCATTAGATTATTTCCTACGCATTAATGATTAGTGGTTAAAACGTTCGGTACAAAATTTATAGTAAAGCACTAAACGAAATGGATAATGTACCGTGAAAAATATCAATGGTGGCAAACAGGAATCATTTACCAAATTTATCCGCGATCATTTCAGGACAGTAATAAAGATGGCATTGGTGATCTGAAAGGAATAATTGAGAGACTGAATTATTTAGAATGGCTGGGTATCTCTGCTATCTGGATCTCCCCGATTTATCCTTCACCTATGGCAGATTTCGGTTACGATATTTCTGACTACACTGAAATTCATCCATTGTTTGGAACAATGAAAGATTTCGAGGAGCTATTGCATAAGGCGCATGAGAAAAACATTAAAGTTATTCTCGACCTGGTGCCAAACCATTCTTCGCATCAACATCCCTGGTTTATAGAGTCACGATCATCTAAAACAAATCCCAAAAGAGATTGGTACATCTGGAAAGATCCAAAACCGGATGGCAGTGCTCCCAACAATTGGCTGAGTGTTTTTGGAGGATCGGCCTGGGAATGGGATGAAACAACAGACCAATATTATTATCATGCATTTTTAAAAGAACAGCCTGATCTTAACTGGCGAAATCCTTATGTGCAGCAGGCTATGTTGGATGCCATGCGTTTTTGGCTTGATAAAGGCGTTGATGGGTTTAGAGTGGATGTAATGTGGCATATGATTAAAGATGAGCAATTGCGTGATAATCCTGCTAATCCCGATTATCAACCCTACATGGCTACGTATGAGCAACTATTGCCCGTGTATTCAACAGATCAACCCGAGGTTCATGATATCGTTCATAAAATGCGAAAGTTGCTCGACAGTTATGATAATAGAATGATGATCGGGGAAATTTATTTACCCATCCACAAACTGGTAACGTATTATGGCATCGACAATAAGGGTGCACATCTTCCTTTCAATTTCATGTTGCTGTCATTACCATGGAATGCGCAACGCATTGCATCTGCTGTTGCCGAATATGAAGGAGCACTGCCTCACAAAGCCTGGCCTAACTGGGTGTTGGGAAATCATGATCAGCCAAGGATTTCGAGCCGTGTGGGATTACAGCAAGCAAAGGTTGCTGCCATGTTGTTGTTGACCTTGCGGGGCACACCCACTGTTTATTATGGAGAAGAAATTGGAATGACTGACGTGCCAATTCCATTTGATGAAGTACAGGATCCGCAAGGATTGAATATGCCTGAAAAAAACCTCAGCCGCGATCCTTCAAGAACCCCCATGCAATGGAACAGTAGTGAATATGCAGGCTTTTCTACTACCAGGCCATGGCTGCGAATGAATTGGAATTACAAACGTTTAAATGTAGATGCGCAGAAAAATGATCCCTATTCAACATTGAGTTTTTACCGGCAACTGATCGGGTTAAGACAAAAAGAACTGTCATTAACAATGGGCGATTACAAACCGGTGTATGCAGACCAACAGGCTTTGGCCTACATACGCCAGGCACCAGGTGAAAAAACATTCCTGGTAGTTTTGAATTTAAGTCACCGTCCCTGTTATCTCAACATTCAACATATGCCAATCAACGGTACAATCATTTTATGTACTTCTCCCGAACTGAATGGCACCAGGATGAATGGAAGAATACACATGGGTGGTGATGAAGGAATGATTATAGAACTGGAAACAGAAAATTTAGATTAATGCTTTCTTCTTTTTTTCATGATAAGTTTTGCCGGTTTACCGTGTGGGCGCCGGAAAAAAAACAGGTGATACTTCACGTGGTGGCACCATTTAATAAAGAACTTCTCATGGAGAAAAATGAAGAGGGTTATTTTGCCGTTGAGATTGAAACGGATGAAAAGGAACTGCGTTATTTTTTTAAACCGGATGGTGAAACCGATTTCCCCGACCCTGCTTCACAATATCAACCGGAAGGAGTTCATGGTCATTCGCAAACCATAGATCATTCTGCTTTCACCTGGAATGATGGTAACTGGAAAAGCATTCCTCTTAATGAGATGATCATTTACGAACTGCATGTTGGAACGTTTACACCTGAAGGAACGTTTGAGGCTATCATTCCCAGGCTGGATGAATTAAAGGATGTCGGAATCAATGCGCTGGAGATAATGCCGGTTTCCCAATTTCCAGGTAATCGAAACTGGGGGTACGATGGAGTGTATCCTTATGCTGTTCAAAATTCCTATGGTGGACCCCAGGGATTGAAAAAATTAGTGAATGCCTGTCATCAAAAAGGCATTGCAGTTATTCTTGATGTGGTATATAACCACCTGGGGCCCGAAGGAAATTATTTTTCACAGTTTGGTCCGTATTTCACAACGCGGTACAACACACCCTGGGGTGATGCCATTAATTTTGATGATGCATGGAGTGATGGTGTGCGGGAATATTTTTCCGACAATGTAACTTACTGGTTGGAACACTATCACATCGATGCTTTACGTTTCGATGCCATACATGCCATATTCGATGCTGGTGCTATACACTTCTGGGAATTGACTCATCAAAAAGTAAAGCAGCTTGAAGAAAAAATTGGGAGACGTTTTTATCTGATAGCTGAAAGTGATCTGAACAATCCAAAGGTTGTGAAAATTCCCGAACAGGGAGGTTATGGATTTGATGCACAATGGCTGGATGATTTTCACCATGCATTATATACATTGATCAATGCCGGAGATAAGCAACGTTATTATGATTTCGGAAATATTGACCAATTAGTAAAAGCGTACAATGAAGGATTTGTGCATAGTGGTGAATGGGTAAAATTCCGCAAAAAAAAATACGGTGCTTCTTCGGCCAATATCCCCGGTGATAAGTTTGTCATATTTATTCAAAATCATGATCAAACCGGAAATCGTGCGGATGGAAAAAGACTTTGCATGCTGATCGATTTTGAAAGATTGAAGCTGGCATCAGCCGCAGTGTTATTAGCTCCTTACATCCCTATGTTGTTCATGGGCGAAGAATACGGAGATGAATCTCCCTTCCTTTATTTTGTCAGCCATAGCGACAAAGAATTAATAAAAGCAGTTCAGGAGGGAAGAAAAAAAGAATTTGCCGATTTTGGGTTTGATGAAAACGTACCTGACCCCCAGGATGAAAACACATTCAGCCAGTCCATCCTCAAATGGGATAAAAGAAATGAAGCACATCACAAAATGATTTTAGATTGGCACAAAGAGTTGATTCGAATGAGAAAAACGTTCGCACCCTTGAAAGATTTTGACAAGAGAAATATCCAGGCAAAAACTATCAATGAAAGTTCCTTCGTTCTGTATCGTCACACTGCCGGAATGGAAGAAAGTATGATTTGCATATTTAATTTTTCGGAAGAAGAAATAAAATATGTTCCCTCGTTGGTTCAAAGAGCCACTAAGGTTTTCGATTCAAAAGATCAGCAGTGGACCCAACAAAATAAAAATGCAAATCCTCATCCCAACCAGTTAAATCCCAATCAGGAAATTTCATTGCAACCATTGAGCGTTGTTGTATTTCATTCCCATTGATCAACAAATGCGGAAATTTAATTCTGGATAGAGGCCATTGTCCTTAAAATTGATGAAGCCCATGAATAAACGTTATTGCTCATCACCATTCTTCGCATCTGCTTCATTCTATGTTTTTGTTGATCTACAGGCATGTCCAATGCAACACGAATGGCTTCGGCTGATGCTTCAATATCATAAGGATTTATAACCAGGGCACTATGCAATTCCTGCGATGCACCTGCAAACTGGCTTAGTATTAACACGCCGTCATTGTTATTTCGTGAAGCTATGTATTCCTTGGCAACGAGGTTCATTCCATCGTGCAGCGAGGTTACCATGCAAAAATCTGCTGACTGGTAAAAAGGAATAATCTCTTCATGACTATGGTGCTTTTTTAAAAACAGGATCGGTTGCCAGTTCTTTGTTTTGAATTTCCAGTTGATCCGGTTTACTTCAGTGTCTACTGCGTTGATAGTATCGGAGTAAGTCTTTAAAAGCGAGCGGCTGGGAGCACCAATTTGTACAAAAGTAAACCTGCCCTGGTATTGCGGGTATTTCTCAAAGAACCGTTCCACTGCCAAAAATTTTTCTGTCAGTCCTTTCGTATAATCAATCCTGTCAACGCCAATTCCAAAACTCTTCGCGTGAATCCCATAGTGCTTCAGCAGTTCAGATGCTTCTGGTTTTTTTAAATCGGCCTGTTCATAATCCTTCAGCGTAAATGCTATACTGATCGGAAATGGCTTCACCAGTGTGAATTGGTTCCCGATCTTAACAGAATGGCTTTCCCAGATGACCCTTGATTCCAATGCATTATTTACAGTTTCTAAAAAATTATTGCAATGAAACTGTGTATGAAATCCAACAAGGTCAGCGCCTAACATTCCAAGTAACAATTCTTTTTGCCAGGGACAGATGCCAAAGGATTCTGGATTGGGCCAGGGAATATGCCAGAAGATGGCCACTTTGGCATCGGGTCTCTTTTGCTTAATAAAACGCGGAAGCAATGCAAAATGATAATCCTGTACCAATATAAATGGCTCCTCTTCGTTTTCAATTTCCTCGAAAATAGCTTTTGCGTAAATTTCGTTCACCTCGCAATAAGCATCCCAGTCTTCTTTTCGAAACACTGGACGGGTATGTGCAATATGGCAAAGTGGCCATAGGCCTTCATTGGAAAATCCATAATAAAAGCGATTTTCCTGCTCTTTGGTCATCCAGATCCTTCGCAGGGTGTACTTATTTTCAAATGGTGGCACCAGCACTTTATCGTTTTTGTCAACTGTTTCTTTATCAGCATCGCCACTTCCGGATGCGATCCATAATCCACCGCATGCTTTTAATATAGGCTCTAACGCAGTTACCATTCCGCTTGCCGGCATAATGCATTGAATTTCTCTGCCCGAACGAATATGCATGTATGGTTCACGGTTAGAAACAACAACCAGTTTTTTGTTTTGCAAAAGTAATTTCATTTCTTCATTCAACCGCTCTGGCGTCCATATGGATTCTGCTGCTGTACGAAGCCTTGCTTCTTCCTGCGCAATGGCCCTGGCTTCGTTCATCGCCTGTGCCATGCTTGTAATTTCCCTGTATAAAGGTTGAAGAAAGCGAACACTGGGAGTTGCCTTAAAATGTTCGGGATTGCCGGACCTTGCGGCCTTTAACCAGTCAATTACCTTATTAACAGGAGATAAAATTCCCCAGCGCACAATCAGTAAGGTAACAACGGAGATCACCAAAGCCTGTAAAAACCACCGAATAAAATTTCGCATCCATATGCTGTTAATAATGTTTTTGATATAACCTGGATCTGCGTAGAATACAACAGCAGCGGACGGCAAACTGTCTCTTTTCACAACGCGTATGTATTCAAATAAACGCTTATTGTTTGCATTAATAAAATGGGTGGCAGAAGTATCTGCGGAAATAGCCTGTTTTACGAAATCCGATGAAGGTTTAATTAATGTGTAGGCAGCATGATTCAGTGGTTCAATACTATCTGCATTGTAATAAATTGTGACCCCTTCAAAAGAATACTGGCTGATTAAACTGTCTGCATCATTTAGAGAAACACTATCCGCCTGCATTAATGATGTTAAATACCGAAGGAAAAATTCATCCCCGTTGCGGATGGTTTTTGATTGCAGTTCGTTGTTCAGTTTTTCTTTTTCCGATGAAATTTGAAAAGCTGTAAATCCCAAAGCTACCAGTCCTACTGCTACAATGATGGCAATAATTAAAGCCAGGTTTAATTTCATGAGAAAATTTTAAAAGTCCATCTTACTGCAGCTAGTGACTGGCTTCCGTTTTCTAATCAAAATCTAATTCCGCATGCTCATTTCATTTGTAATTTCATAAGGAGAATAAAGCTTTTTCTACGCAAAAGAAAGGTTCCTACTCTTAGGAACCTTGTTTTTTAGTAGTGGCAGCAAAACTAAACAAAGCTAGGCACTGTGATCTTTTTAATACTCAGTACCGGGGCTTTAGAACTATGAATAATTTTCTGTGCATGCGGACCAATGTATTTTGGTTTACTCGTTACATCCAGCGCTGAGGTAACAACTAAAAGGTCGGGGTTTGTGGTATTGGTGTATTTCACAATTTCATCTGGAATGCTACCTGCCTCATTCCATAAAGGCTTTGCAATCACCTGGTCTTTTTTCAACTGCTCGTTTATTTCATTGATGACGGTACTCAAGACAGCATTTGCAGTATCCATGATCATACGATATGTTAATCCCATAACTTCCAGTATGGTACCAGGATTTGTAAAATGGCTTATAACCTCGTAAGGCATCAATGCACCTGTTACAGGCCGTACCGGGAATACGATCCTCCTGATATTGGTAAGTTTTTTCTTTTGGGGAATACATAAAACAGGACAGGAAGCGTATTTGATAACGTTATAAGTATTGTTCCCAATAAAACCATCCCTGTAACCGGAAGCTCCATGTGTACCTATTACAATTAAATCGGCATGTTGAAGACAGGAAGTTTTAATAATGGTTTCGGCAACGTTTCCTTCTTCCATTGATACAATGGGTTTAATATTATGTGCATTCTGAATGGCACCGACCAATGCTGTAATTACATCTCCCGCATTGATAGTATTTGAAAAATAACGTGTGCCAACATCTTCAATAGTTTGAAAATTGGTCTCATCTATATGCAATACATGAAGGGAGGCCTTGTGTTTTTTAGCGATGTTTACTGCAGCGTCTAAAGCATTTAATGAACTTTCACTTAGATCAACAGCTACCAATACACGGTTTATTTTATAAATACTCATTCGTTTTCCCTCAATTTGAAATTTTCGCTTTCGATCCTTATCGCAGTTGAAGTTCTTCTTTGCTGCAATGCTTTTTTCAACTCTATATTTTCAGATAAGATTGAGTCATTCACGATGATCAACCTATGGTTTCGGTGTTGGTAGGTTTTATTTTCATAGTATAAATATCCTGATACTGCGCCCGGTAACACGAAACCTGACAGCAATAAGAACAGAACAGATTTAGTATGGAATTGTGCCTGGCGCATGCCCTGCAATTTGCAAAATGAGAAGAAGAGGCAACTCAAATTGCCATTAGAAAAACATTAGAATTTGGAAATGCCCTCGAGCGATTTTGCGGAGGGTAGTTGTACATGAAAAATCGTTCCCTTTCCTGGTTCGGAGGTAACAGCTATTGTTCCTTTGTGTATTTTAATAATCCGGTTGGCAAGTGAAAGTCCCAGGCCGAAACCTTCTTCGCTTCTTACCTCCCCTGCCCGGTAAAAAGGCTGGAAAATTTTATCAATTTCCGTACTATCTATTCCCTTCCCCTTATCTCTTACGTAAATAGATATCGAATTATTAAGGACCCGGAGGCTGACATGTGCTTCGTGATCGTTGGAATATTTACAGGCATTGATGACAATATTATTGATGGCGGTAAATAAAAGCGTTTCATTCCCAAACACCAGGAGACTTTCTTCTTCCTCCGGTAAATTCTCGAATTCCAGTTTCACATTGTAAAAAGAATTGATCTTAGTAACCTCGGCGGGCAGGCCTAAAATAATCTCATCTATTCTTACCAGGTCAATTTCCAATCCACCAGGATTCCCTGAAGCCTTGGCAAATTCCAATAGGGTTTGCGTGAGTTTGGCAAGATGCTGAACATCCTGGTAAATGGACAGGAGCACCTTCCGGTAGTCTTCGGCAGACCGTTCCCTTTGCAAGTGAACCTCCAGTTGACTTAAGATGGCGGTTAAGGGTGTAGACAGTTCGTGTGAAGCGTTAGAAATAAAACGTCGCTGCAGGTCGAAGCTTTCCTGTAAACGATTGAGTAGTTCGTTAAAGGTTACGGAAAGCTGGTACCACTCATCTTTTGCCTTGCCTGTTTCTATTCGGCGTGCAAGGTTTTGCGCTGAAATTTCAGCTACGTCTTTAGAAATATTTTTAATGGGTTGCAGCAGGCCTTTTGAAAATAAAAAGCCGCTGATCCAAACAAAAATATTCCCAACCAAAAAACTAAGCACCAGTATCCTTAATAATGTTCCAAGGCTTTCTTTGCCCTGCACGTCCTCACCTGCAACCACCATTACTAAACGGGAATTGTTGTCGGTATAATGATAGGCCACTACTTCCCTCTCTCCTTCCCTAAAATATACGCTACCTTTTACTCTTGCATTATCGAGAATTTTAGGAGTGATATTCAAAGTTTCACCCGGCACTTCCGCATAACTGTATATTCTTTTATTCTGGTAATTGTATGCCAGTACGGATTTATTTTTAAAAGAGAGTGTTGTGGATGAATCAATCCTTCGAACCAAATCCTGGTCAAAAATTTCTCTCTGGCTCAATAATTTACCTGTTGTAATTGCCCGGTTGCTTAATCGTATTTTGATATTATTGATCCTTGCCTCGTATGAAAAAAAATAAATACCAAGACACACGATGCTTAAAATGACAAACACAAGTAACGAAAATATAAGGGTAATGCGTACGCGTACAGGCATTGGTTATGGATTGTCTTTTAAGATATAGCCCATCCCCACTTGTGTATGAATGAGTTTGCGGTCGAACTTTTTATCAACCTTGTTACGTACATAGTTAATGTATACATCAATCACGTTAGTATTGGTGTCGAAATCAATATCCCATACATTGATCGCAATATCACTCCGTGACACTACGCGATTTTTATTTCGAATCAGGTATTCCAGCAACTGGAATTCTTTGGCCGTTAAATTAATAACGGTATCGCTTCTTTTCACTTCCCTATTATCCAGGTTCATTTCGAGGTCGGCTGCTTTCAAAATAGTGCCTACTGGCACATTCTGATGAGTGGTCCTTCTCAACAAGACCCTTATTTTCATCATCAGCTCTCTAAATTCAAAAGGCTTGATGATATAGTCATCGGCGCCTGCATCGTATCCTTCTATCTTATCATTTAAGGAATTTAAAGCCGTCAACATGATAACGGGGACCTGGTCATTCCTGTTTCGTATTTGTTTGCAAAGTTCATATCCTGTAACACCGGGAAGATTTATATCCAGGATAACAAGGTCGAACCAATGTTGTTGAAACAATTTCCATCCAAGGTTTCCATCATAGGCTGCTTCCACAACATAGCCATCTTCCGTCAGTCCCAATTTAAGAGCATCGGCAATTTTTTGTTCGTCTTCCACCAATAATATCCTACGATCGTACATAAAGCAAATTAACAAACTTCAAAATAATGGAATTAACGATTCGTAATTCTTCTCTTTCTAATGCAATTGTAATTGAGGATTATTAGGCACCTAAAACCACCATTGTAAATTTGCAGCCGCCTTTATTTAATTTGCATCGCCGGAACGAAATTGTTAGACCAATTAATTGCCGCAAAAACAGGCAAATGCTTTCACTTACAGCTAATACATTAACTCAGCTCCGGGCAAAATAAAGACTAACTTGCCGCCATGAATTTCACGCCGGTTTTGGAAACTCCTGCAAAAAATATCAACCATTTTCCGTTTTTGAAAAATACGGGTGAAATAGGTGAATTGATCGTAAACCACAACTGGTCGAGAACGTCTCTCGGTGAGATCGAAGAATGGCCTTTAAGCCTCAGGATTACATTATACAATATCCTGCATTCCGGCTTTCCAATGTTTCTTTTCTGGGGAGATGAATTCCTGTGCTTTTATAACGAGGCGTTTCGCCCCAGCCTTGGCAATGAAGGCAAGCATCCCGCCATTGGCAAAAAAGCAATTGTAGTTTGGGGCGAGATCTGGCATTTTATCGGCCCGCTTTTACAAAAAGTATTAGTCACAGGTGAGAACGTAATGCTGGAAGACCAGCTTGTCCCGTTTTATCGGAATGGTCGTGTAGAAGATATTTACTGGACTTTTACCTACAGTCCTGCATTAGGTGAAAATGATAAAATCGCCGGCGTGCTGGTTACATGCATGGAAACCACCAGGTTTGTTAAATCACGCAAATAGCATTCTGATTTCTCAGTTAATTTAACCAATCATGGAATACCACATAGTGGTATTTACTTAATTTTCTCTTGATTACCAGCTGGCCTTAACTTGTTCCTGCATCCATAAAACAAGAGATCCCGCACAAACGGCGGGACCCCTTCTATGCAAGCAATCGTTAACGGTAACACTAATGTAGTGGAAAAAAGCAATTAAACACAGAACCCTTGCCTAATTCACTTTCCACCGTAATAATTCCAGTGTGGTTGTCCATAATTTTTTTACAGATAGCAAGCCCGATGCCAGTGCCCTCAAACTCATACTTGCCATGTAAACGCTGAAATACCTGGAAGATCTTTTTGGAATAGCGCTGATCAAAACCAAAACCATTGTCCATAAAAGAAATCTTTACATATTCTTCATGTTGATCGTTCATATTAAATTCACCAGCCTTTGATACTTCCGAACTTATTGTTATGTGCGGTACACTTCCCGGTTTTTGAAACTTGATGGCATTGCTGATCAGGTTTTTGAAGAGATAAAACATCTGGTTTGAATTTCCCTTTATCAACGGTAATTTTTTGGCGGTAATGGTTGTTTGCGTTTGAAGGATCTTTTCCTCCATTTCATCCATTACCTGTTTTAGTATTGCATTTAGATCAACGTCCTCTTCCCTGTGCGTATCCGAATGAATTTGGGTCAATACCAAAATATCATCAATCAGGGTCTCCATTCGATGTACGGATAAGTTGATCTTTTCAACAAGCTTTTTCCCCGTTTCTGACAGCTGCCCGATTTCCTGTTGCATTAACCAGTCGGAAAAAGTATGAATTTTGCGCAACGGCTCTTTCATATCATGCGAAGCAATGAATGCGAAAGAAGTAATCTCCTCATTTTTTTGTTCTAACTCTGTGTTCTTGCTTTCGAGTTTTTTATTTAAAATATTGAGTGCTTCCGTATTTAGAACATAGTCACTTACGTCATGCATCACATTTACAACAGCATACGTCTCCCCTGCTTCATTAATTAAAGGAATGTAAAACAGTTCAAGATAATCGCCAGTATAACCATCCTTCACTACCGGAACATGTACAAATTCACCTTTTAGGGCCCGGTCCTGCGAATCCATGAATTCAGGGTAATTTTCCACGCCAGGGAACATTTCAAAAATGGTCTTTCCTATTACCTCTTTTTGGGTTTTGCCATGTACCTGTTCACATCGCTTATTCCATCCTACAAATTTGCAATTGCGGTCGAACACGGTAATGCGGTCCACGCTTGCATCCAAAATAGTTTCAGCAACCTGTGTACGTTGCTTCAACTGCTCACGCAATTCTATTTCTTCCGTTACGTTTTGCAAAATGCTCAAAATATGAGTCACTTTTCCTGATGCATCTCTCAAAAATGGTTTGGTTCTGTTGCGCAGCCAGATAATTTTATCATCATTAGTTTGAACGCGGTACTCCATTGTCACAACTTCCCCGTCTTTAGCTGCCACTGTTCTTTCATTGTGTTGTAGCAGTTTTAACCTGTCATCAGGGTGAATAAGTTTTAATCTTTGTTCCACTCCCATTTCAACCAAACCATCATTAGTAATTCCAATCCATTCAGCCAAACAGTTGTTCAAATAAACGGGCTGTTTCTTTTGAAGATCATACACCGTAATGGAATCCGGCGAAGCTTTTGCTGTCTGCTCCAGCCAGTGCTGGCTTACTTTCAGTTGATCCTGCGCTTTTTGGATCTCTGTTATATCCAGGTCCACTCCAATGATCTTTTTCACTTCACCTTTTTCATTAAGCACAGCCGAACTTTTTACTTTCACCAATCGATGCTGCTCACCTCTCCTGATCATGAGCATTTCCTCAAAGGGTTGATGTGTTTTTGTCAGGCGATTGACAATACGCTTTGCAACGGAGCGATCCTCTCCTACTGCATGGTCCAGGTAAATTTCAGGATGAACGATCATTTGTTGTGGCAAACCAAACATGCGGTACATTCCCTCGCTCCATGTAAACTTACCTGAGGGCACATCATATTCCCAGCTGCCCATCTGTGCCAGGTGTTCAGCATTCTGAAGAATGGTAAGGTGCTTTTTGATCTCTTCTTCCGCTTTCATTCGTTCAGTAATGTCTTCCGCAGTGGAAACCAGCTGATCGTCGGACAATTTTACGGCTGTAATCCGGAACCAGTTCCGGAAACCTTCACCATCATAATATATTGCCATATCCAATGGTTCACCGGTTTCCATCACTTTGTTATAAGCATCCATCAAACCATTGGTTTTTACCGATGGAAATTCTTCAATGTATTTCTTACCGACTAAATTTCTGCCATTCCATTTTTGGGTTACAACATTATTCATTACAACCTCATAATCCGTAATCAAACCCTCCTCATCATAAATTGCTTTAAATAAAATAATTCCATCTACTGAAGCATTAAAAACTGTTTCGAGCAAACGTGCCTGCTGTTTCAATAGATTTTCGGATTCAATCTCCCTGGACAGGTCATGTTCTATCCATAAAATTGCATGAATGTCGTTCCTTTCATTTTTTACGGGTAAAAGATACACCTCGTGTTTACTGCCCTCAGATGCTGCAGGTATGTGAACAGTTTCGCCTTTCAGCACTTTTCGAAAATGTTCGTACGCGGGTGTATTGTGTGCAGATGGAAAGACTTCTAATACATTTCTGCCAATCACCTGTTCCTTCGTTAATCCATAATACTCCTCGCACTTTTTGTTCCAAATTGCATAATTCATATTCCTGTCAAGCGCAATAATATGGTCAGGCGATGACTCTACAAGGCTTTCAATAAAACTGAAGCGTTCGTTGAGATTCCGCTGCAATTCCATTTCATGGGTTACATCATGAAGTATGTGTACAATGCCGTTGACTTCGGAATGATCCTTATTCCACATCGGCAAAAGGTGCAGGTCATAATACCCCCGGATGGTTACTGAACGATTGGCCTTTATAAAAATCCTTTCTCCTTTTAATGTTCTGCTGAACAAGGAAATTTCCTCTTCCGTTTTCAGTTTTGGAAATATGTCAAAGAAATTTTTACCGATCACCTCATCGGCACTCAATCCATAGGTCTCCTCGCAGGCTTTGTTCCAGGCTTTAATGGTATGCTGAAAGTCGGTGATGAGGATACGGTCTAATATATTTTCGGATAAAGCCTCGGCCAGTTGTACGCGTTGGGTTAATTCTTCTTCCAGTAAATATTTTTTAGAAACATCCCTGAAAATGGCAATGAACAGTTCTTCGCCTTCATGCTTCATCATGCGAAACGAAGCCTTCATATACTTGGTTTTCCCCCACTGCTGCAAACGAAAATCGAAACTGTTTTCCTGTTTTTGCTGCATCAGGAGGTTCAGGTAGTCCTTAAACATCTTCTGATCATCAGTATGAATGAAACTGAGAAAAAGTTTGTGGCTGATTTCTTTGGCACCGGGCTTCAGGCCAAGCAAGCTGTAAAAATTCTCGCTCCACTTAATACTATTATCACTGATATTCCAAACCCACCCTGCCATATCCGCCATGGCTTCCGAATGTCCCTGTGCAAAGCTTCTTACCACTTCTGCATCTGTGAGTTCCTTTAGTTTCTTTTTCAACAGTACTTCAACTGTTGTATCCTGCAAAACGCCCATCATTATAATATCATTACCCTGGGTAAATAGCCTGGCCTTTTGGCTCATGTAGCGAATTTTTCCATCGCTCCGGTAAATGCGAAAATCCAGTTCCGGTGCTTTGTAATGATGTAACATTTTGCGGATACTTTGACGGAATGCTTCCCTGTCTTCGGGATGAACATATTCATAGAAGCCGCTCAACTCCACAATTGCCTTTGCCTTTAGTCCAAATAAACGGTAATAATTGTTAGAAAACACCGATTTACGGGTAATGAGATTTAGATACCAGTGTGCTTTTGTATTATTTTCCTCGTCAAACAACAATTGATGCTTGAAGAAAAGGGCTTTCTCTTCTGCATCTTCCAGTTCTTTTTCCCTGGTTTTTTCCTCGGTAATATCTCTTAACATTCCGCTTAATACAGGTTCGCCGGTTGGCGAATAGATCCATTGCGAAACATGCTGTACATATTTTTCTCCGAGAGCGGTTTGAATGCGATACTCGATATGAAGTGGTGTATGAGCCTTGTACGAAATATTTAAGTAATCTTCCACAACATCCCTGTCTTCGTCGTGAATGAAAGAAAGGAATGTATTTAAATGCGGGTTTAAACTAAAGGGCGCCAGCTCGTAAATCCTGAAAACTTCTGCTGAATACCAGGTTTCGCTGGTAGCATCATTGTACCACCAAATACCAGTATTTGTAAAACGGTCGGTGTTTTCATGTATCTGTTTTAAAAGCAAAAGCTGGTCTAATTCCTTTTTTTCAAATGACGTTTTGCTTAGCTCATTCAATTGACTTTCGGCTTCAGCGCTAAAAGGAGTTCGCGAATGAACTGTGACCAGTTCCCCAACTATATTTTTTACTTCACCGTAAGTTGTTATGATGCGGAATTCGAGATGACGGATCTCGTCAACATCCAGTTTTTCTTTTACGGTTTCTACATCATCCGGATGAATAATTCCTTTGGTACCGCTGAAATCGTTGGGGATAGAAAGCATTACGTTACTGCAAAAAATTGCATCGGAGGCAAAGTCCCAATACCAGCTTCCTGAAAGAATGACGAAGCTGGGCTCAAAAAAAATGGTTACAGTTTTTTCTGTAAGCTCTCTGGTGGGCGTGCTGGTGGAAGTTTTCAGTTCCTGCAAAGTCTCTCCTTTAAATTCGTTTGTGCAATGGTACTTAAGACAGATTTTCAAAAGGGTGAAAGAATGAGGCCAGTTGTAAAAAGGCAATATAGACCAACGCAATAATCAAGGTAATTATTTTTATCAACATACAATGATTGCGTGGTCGGTTTTTTTACTCCCAAAGTCTGTGAAAAGCAAAGTTTCGAAGGGGTAGGTTGGTTAGAATCTATATTGATTGGGACTGTCTTTTATTGCGGGTTACGGTACTCTGTTCGCCGACATTTGAAGAAACTACATCCTGTGTTTTATGTGGCTATCTGTCATCTTCCTTCAGCATAATGTTCTTACCTTCAATGGTGTTAATTCGCCGATAAATACTCTATAAATACGTTTATGCAAGGTATCCCAATTAAAAGTGCAAAAGATAAAAAACTGAGTGGGTTCCCCATCGTTGCAATTGGTGCTTCGGCCGGCGGTCTCGAATCGTTTACTGAACTTTTAAAACATATTCCTGAAAACACCGGCATGGCCTATATTTTTATCCAACATACCAGTCCCGACCATGAAAGCAAGCTTACGGAAGTTTTACGCCGTGTTACAAAAATGACGGTAATGGAGGCAAAGGAAAAGCTGAAGGTAAAACAGGACCATATTTATGTAATACCGTCTAACCGTGAAATGAAAATAGAAGACGGAACGCTGGTG
>Ga0193740_1000095_pt1 | contig 24392 bp, 13 predicted proteins | sample L2s1metaG_FD_145072 | JGI IMG/M metagenome (GOLD analysis project Ga0193740, IMG submission 145072) | Soil microbial communities from a riparian zone of the East river system, Colorado, United States - L2s1 | ecosystem: Environmental > Terrestrial > Soil > Riparian zone | place: USA: East River... | reverse complement strand
ACAAAAACCGGTACGTGTGTTTGCAATTGCCAGTGGAGGTTTGGTTGTGCCATCGAGGGAAGTTTTGCAGGGGAAAACCAAACAACCCACCAATCGCCTCGCAGTGTTGCCTTTTGTTAACATGAGCGCCGATCCCGAGAATGAATATTTTAGTGATGGCATCACCGAAGAATTATTGAATGCACTCACAAAAGTGGACGGACTCCAGGTAACCTCCCGCACATCTGCATTTGCCTATAAAGGAAAGAACGATGATGTACGCGATATTGGTATAAAGCTCAATGTAGATAAAATATTGGAAGGCAGTGTACGAAAATCGGGCAACCGGGTTCGTATCACCGCACAGTTGATCAATGCGGTAGATGGCTATCACATCTGGAGTGAAAATTATGACAGGAACCTTACTGACATTTTTGAATTGCAGGATGAGATCAGTGGCATTATTGCTAATAAACTGAGACAAAACCTGGGTACTAATAAACAAACAACACATCTTGTTCAGGCGCCTGTTAAAAACCTCGACGCCTATACCTGTTATCTCAAAGCTTTACACTATCGAAACCGGTTAACACCAGCTGATGATCGTAAATGCATTGATTGCTGTGAAGACGCAATCAAACTGGAACCGGAATATGCACAGGCGTATGCGCTTGCTGCAATGGCATATAGTCATATGGGGTCATTGGGACAAATGTTGCCGCAAAAAGCATTCGAAATTGTACATCGCTATGCCGATAGAGCGCTGCAATTGGATGACACACTTGCTGAAGGTTATATAGCTAAAGGGAATGCGTATTTATTTTACGAATGGAAATGGAAACAAGCCTATGAGGCTCTGACAAAAGCAATAGAACTGAATCCAGGCGCCACCGATGCTTATCGATCCCTTGCATTTTATTACATAGTAATGGGACAGAAAGAAAAAGCATTGGAAACAATGGAATATGCAATAAAACTTGATCCTTTGTCTGTTGTATTAAATTATTTTTTAGGCAACGTTTATCTATTCAATGAACGTTTCAATGATGCAATACGGCAAGCCGATAAATTACTTGAAATGGATCCGAATATGCGCAGTGCTATTGAATTAAAAGGCTGGGCAACTGGTATAGGTGGAAACTGGAATGATGCATTAAGCTTGTTTAAAGAGGTATACCGGCTTACCGGGCATCCCTTAAAAGGTTTACTACCCTTGGGATATGCATACGCAATGCTGGGTGAAAGAGAAAAAGCAATGGAGTGCATTCATAAAATGGAACAAAGAGCAATGGAAGAACCAGAGGCAATAATAGACTCGGACCTCGTTGGAGTGTGGTATGCTTTAGGAGACTACGATAAGGTTTTTTATTACATTGAAAGATCAATAGAAAAGCGGATGGGACCTATTGGCTTCTTTTTAGAATACCCACCATTTAAAAAACTAAAATCCGATCCACGATTTGAAGAGATGAAGAAGAAGGCAGGACTTGCATAAGTTTATCAAAGTCGCTATTTCATTTTGTTCGGGTTTTTTCAAGAATGACTTTACACTATTCTTTATTGCTTTCTCATTATATTTTCCAGTTCCTCCAGGGTTTTTCCTTTGGTTTCTTTTACTTTCCAGATAATAAATAAAAAACCAATTGCACAAATAACTGAATAAATGTAAAATGATTTATCCTGCAACCTCTCAAAAAGAATTGGGAACGTAAAAACCAAAATAAAATAAGCGGCCCATAAACATATCACAGCGATAGAAGTCGCTTCTCCTCGTACCTTGTTGGGAAATATCTCGGAAATCAAAACCCAGGTTACCGGTGCCAATGACATAGCATAAATCCCAATGGACGCTAACAGGAACCACGACACATTTCCTGAAAGTGCACCCAACATCTGAACTACAATAACGTAGAGAATCGTTAACCCGCCCGCACCAATTAACATCAATGGCTTGCGGCCCAATTTGTCAACCAATAGCATTGCCAAAATTGTGAAGACAAGGTTCACTCCACCGATAAACACTGTTTGCAGCAGCTGGTCGTCCTGGGATGCTCCAATGCTTTCGAAAATTTTTGGAGCATAGTTAAATACCGTATTGATACCACAGAGTTGTTGAAATACGGCAAGACCAATTCCTACCAACACAGCAGGCAGCACACCTTTTTTAAATACATCGGCATAATTGGTTTTGGTTATCCCTTGCAGGGACTGTTGAATATCCTGCATGGACTTGTTTACAAAATTTTTGTCGCCAATTTTATTCAGGACGACTGTAGCCAATTCTCCTTTCTTGGCTCTCAGCAGCCATCTTGGACTTTCCGGTAACCATAATGCTCCAATAAAAAATAATGCAGATGGAATGAAGCCCAACCCAAACATCCAGCGCCAGGCATCGTCACCATTATTTCGTATCGTATAATTGACCAGGTTAGTTACCAGAATTCCAATTACAATGGTAAGTTGGTTGATTGCAACCATTCTTCCACGCAAATGTGCTGGTGAAATTTCGGCTATGTACATCGGCGATAACATGGATGCCATTCCCACACCAATGCCTGCACAAAAACGTGCAGCAATGAAAACGTCTCTGGAAGGGGAAAAAGCCATTCCCAACGAAGAAATCGCAAAGACCGCTGCGGCAATCAACAAGCCGGGCTTCCTCCCCCATTTATCTGAGACATGACCAGCAATAATGCAACCAACAATTGCTCCGAGCGCCAGACTACCTGTAGCAAAGCCCTCCCAATATGCATTCAATTCAAATTGTTTTTGCAAAAAAGGCAATGCGCCGGAAATCACCGCAAAATCAAACCCGAACAGATAGCCACCCAAAGCAGAAATGAAAGAAATTCCGATGATATACCAGGTATTAAAATGATGGGCCGATTTGCCCGTCATTTGTTTTTCTGAGGGAGAAACAACAATGGCCATAAACGAATAATTAGTAAATAAATTTTCAATGCTCAATTAATGTTAAATAATTCATCATGTTTTTGTGCACTAATGTTCCCTGGTGATTTCTATCCAAAGCCAATATCTGATCAAATAATTCACCCGCTTTTTGCACATCACCAAGTCCCAGGTGTCCAAGCGCCATAAGGTATAAGCAATGAATTCGATTTCGCAGATTAAGGTCAGCATCAAATACTAAAAGGTCCGGAAGTGACACGGCGAAATAGTCTATACTAACTGTATCATCAATATGCTTTTTACCAAAGTCGACAAGGGATTGAAATAATTCGAAGGCCTTGTTTTGATTATTCAATTTTATCCAGGCAAGTCCCTGGTAAAATATTTTGTCAGGTTGCGGATCGTTATAGAAAATTGCCTGCACCGGCTCACTGATGCCCTTTGTTGCTTTTATATAATAATCATTTGCCTTTTGACTATCATTCATCATTTCCCAGGCAACTCCTTTCCAATAATGTGTATCATTCTCCTGTGCACCGGTTAATTTTCCTTCACCAAGATTAGTTGGATATATTTCTGCCTGTTCCAATAATGACAGTGCAAGTTGGTAGTTTTCTTTTGCCATGGCATGTTTGGCTAATTCAAGATGACAGATAAGATATTGTCCGACTACCTTGCCTTCACCACCTTCCCATGGATGAAAGTTATAGGCAGCAATTAAGCTCTTTGCTTCTGTATAATTGCCTAACTGGTTATATAAAGTGATTCGTTCTAAAAAAAGATCATCTCTTTGGCTGACGAGCTGCAAATGCTGTTCTAAAAATTGCAGTCGTTCATTATGGTCCTTGTTTAACCGTTTATATAATTGATCAAGTTCCATTAACACCCGCGCATCAGAAGTGTCATTGGTAAACGCAAGCTCCAATGCCTTCAAAGCTTTTGCCGGATCATTTAGTTTGTTATAATATGCCAGTGCCAGGTTACGATGTGGCGTTGGAAATTTGTCATTTAATAAAACTGATTTTTCCCAACACTGTACGGCATCGTTGTGCTGCCTCTTGTCATACCATAAATTACCGAGATAGTACCAGGCTTTATTGTCAGAAGAATTGACTTCAATTGCTTTTTGCAGGATCAATATTTCCTCCAGCCTGCTGGGAAAAACAAAATGCGGTTGAAGTCTTGCGCCCTCTTCAAAATACAATGCTGCAGTTTCTGTGTCGCCTGATTCCCAGGCAAACCATCCCAGGTAATAAGGAACGAGTGAATAAGGGTTTTCGCAATTATCATAATAAACCAGTAGTAGTTCAATCGCTTCGTCAAATAATCCTGCATGAGCATAATCCAATGCGTATTCAATAAAATTGTGACTCCAGTTACGACTAAGCTGTTTTAACTGGTTCAAAATAATTTCCATTTCTTTTGGATCTGAAAGCAATAAATGTTTTTCAAACAGGCAGCCGAAATTGAAAGGATCGAGCTCCAGGCTTTCTTCAATTAATGCAACTGCTTCTTTTTTCTTTTTAAGCTTGCGCAGAATAAAAGCTTTTGCATGTCGCACACTATGACTATGGTAGTTTCGTACATTTGATTTATTGATGAATTCTAGCGCCTCTTCGTAATTACCTTTGGCAGTCGCAAGTCGTGCTAAGTTAAAATAGCCAGCATGTTGCCATGCATCATTCCAGACACTTTTGTAAAAGACGTCTAATGCTTCATCACTCTTACCTTGCAATTTTAAGGACCATCCCAGGTTATAAAATGGTTCTCCATCATATGGATTAGGATTACGCTGTGTAAGGGTTGCAATAGCTTTTCTAAAAAACGATTCCGATTTGGCAAACTGTCCCCGGCGCAAATACCATAATCCCATGGCATTGTTGTTACGCACATCATTAGGATCTCTGCGCAAGCCCTCCTGGTAATAATCAGTTGCTACAAAAGTAGCATGGCGATACTGCTCCAAATGTAACCCGGTTAAAAACAGTTGCTCATTGTTTTCAACATCCTCCGGCCTTTTAGCGGGTTGTGCAGGTGCAGGTATTGTTTGTTCATTTTGACACTCTTTCTGATAGCTTACCAATAGTTTACCAGCAGTCAGGTCGGTTACAACTATCCTTATTTCTTCAGGATGCAAATCTTCATTTAGAGAAATCGATTTTAGAAACGGGTTTTCGGGAGAAGTTGAAATGGTTTCAGTAAACAACACCTGTTCTGATTGATATAGTGTCACTTTCACACTGTCATAAGCAGATGTTGTATAAAGTTTAATGTCTGCTTCTACACCATTTATTTCGAGATTCACTACAGCATCCTTTGTAGCATTCTTGATGGCCCCTACTTCACGGTAGGGCATGAAGTATTGCGTGAATGTTTTTTCCTCGTATGGCTGTAACCACGAAAAATCAGGTTGATTGTCGGTGTAAACGCCGGTCATTAATTCAATGTAAGGACCGTCTTCATCCGTTAAATTTCTATCCCAGGCTTGCCCGAATTCGCAGTGGCCCCAGGTCCATTGCTTTTTACCAGGGGCAATATGATGATCAGCTACATGCAAGAGTCCACCTTGTGTATCGTGTTCATATCCGCCAATGAAATTGTATTTGGAACTGACAGCCATATATGAAGTGGGCACCGGTATATTATTATACTTTGAAATATCCGTGCCGGGCGAATAATCAACTTTGTAATAAACACCATCTGCAATAGGAAATGATGAGACATCGCGTTTGCCGTGATCGAATACGGCGTACACATCTGGTGGAAAAATGGACTGGTAATGCTCGTTCACTTTTACAGCAGGATTCGCCCACCACAAGAAAGTTTGTGGAAAAGGCGTGCGGTTATACAGCTTTCCTTTGATTTCGATATAAGCCTTATCGGGATAAAGAGTAAAACCTGCCATCCCCTTTGTTCGAAACATTCTTTCTACTTCATTAATCCAAACGGTTTTACTTCCGTCCTCATTTTCTTTAATTGTAAAATCAACAGGCTCAAAAGTAGAAGGCCTGTGGTGTTGCGGCCAGTTGAATTCAATACCACCTGAAATCCATGGACCCGTTAAGCCAACCAGCGCAGGCTTGATGACCTGGTTATAATAAATGAAATGACGTTGTTTTACTTTGTCAAAAGCCATTTGAATCCTTCCCCCTAATTCAGGAAGAATCATAATCTTGATGTATTGGTTTTCGAGAAAAACTGCTTTATAGGATTTATTTATTTTTTGATCGTAGATTTTTTCCACAACAGCATGAGGATAAACAACACCACTACTTCCCTGGTACACTCTTTTTTCCAAAAACATCGGATTTTTTTCGGGAGCGCCAATGGGATAAGTAGGAATAACAACCTCCTCAATCCATGCCCTAACTTGTTCTTCCATACAATGGGTATTATTCATTTATCAAAGTAAGAATTTTCAACAGTTTCCATCAATGGAGTATACCTTGGATTTAATGGATTTTTTTATGGTTAACATCTTCGCAACATATGAACGAAGAGACTAAAAAAAAGGAAGGCTTCCAGGGACAAAAAGCGATTGTCATTCCGAGACAGATCCTAAATAATCGCTGTGCAAAAAACGATGTCATTAATATCCTGTATGTTACCGATATAGGATATTACCCCAAAGCCAGGTTTCATTTCAGGGAAAGACCCCAGGGAGCCGATCAGAATATTTTGATTTATTGTCACGAAGGCAAAGGTAAAGTGCATCTCCGTAATACGGAGTACCAAATTGAACCTGGAGAATTTATTATCATCCCTATGAAAACAGCACACATGTATGAGGCCGACGAAGAAAAACCATGGACTATTTATTGGGTGCCTTCAAAGGCAATACTTCTGCCCAGATCATTTCCACCATGGAAAAAAAGTCAGGATTAAAGGGTTTCATTCATTATAGTAAAAAAAATATTGAGCTCTTTAATGAAATTTACAACCAGTTGGAAAGGGGCTAAAGCACTGACAATCTTATGTATGATAATATGTGTCTATGGCATTTGTTATCCGCTTTTTTGTTCAATGATAAATTGGCTGTAACCAATTCTCTTTCAAAAAAAGAAGCTACAGATATCGTCATAGATTATCTAAGCAAAAACATCGAAAGAATGTTAACCCTGGAAGAAATTGCCCGGCAGGTGAATTTATCGCCTTCTCACTTTTCATCTATTTTTAAAAAGAAAACCGGTTTCTCCCCAATTGAATACTTTAACCATTTGAAAATTCAGAAGGCCTGCCAGTACCTGCTTTTTACCGATTTAAGAATCAAAGAAATTTCTTCGGAACTAGGTATAGATGACCAGTATTATTTCTCTAGATTATTTACTAAAATAATGGGAATCGCACCAAACATTTACAGGGAAAAAAGATCAAGCTAGCTATACGGTTTTACACGTTTACAATTACGGGTGAGTTGAGCAACTGTTCAATTTACAGGTTGTACCCAAATTGCATTGCCGCCTGATGGTAATAAATGAAAATCAAGCACACTCGAAGCATCCACGTTAACTGATTTGATAGACACCCGCGTACGTACCGGGGATGTCGGATTGTCATAGTAAACAGTAGCCTTGTATTTTTTACCAGGCTCTAAAAACGTAAATGGAATTTTAATCTCTCTTTCATTATTATTTGTAATGCTGCCAATAAACCATTCTTTGCCGCTGCGCCTTGCAACCGTAATGAATTGTCCTATTTCACCATCAATAATTTTTGTATCATCCCATACTGTTGGTACATGATCAAAAAATTCCAACTCGGGTTCGTCTTTAGAATCTTCCGGCTTGTCATACCAGTACATAAACTGCAAAGGACTATAATAAATAACGGACAATGCCATTTGGTGGATAGACGTGGTTTTTAATACCCTTGCATTTTGTGTTTCCGCCAAACGTTGTTTCAATTCGGGCCGGTGATAATAACAGATGGTATAATCGGCCGGGCCACATAAAAACCTTGTAAAAGGAAGAATAGTATTATTAGTTGCATCAGGCATTTCTTCGTTGCCTCTCACTCCTTCCTGCGTTAGTAAATTTGGATAGGTACGACTAAATCCTGTGGGGCGGTATTCATCATGAATATCTACCATCAAATTGTACTGTGCACATTTTTTTACTGCCTCATGCAACCATGTAGTCCAGCGATGCGATCCTACGTGAACAAAACCAAATTTCAATCCGGCAACACCCCATTTTTTATACAGCGGTAGCAGGGTATCCAGTTGTTTTAGCAACGCCCTTTGGTTGACATATAAAAACACGCCAATTCCTTTTGTTTTAGCATACCTGATGACCTCTTTCAAATCGAGGTCGTTCTTTGGATTGCGGCGCGGGTCTACGTTTACTTTTGATGCATCGGAGACGGATGTATATTCAAACCCATACCAGCCTGCATCAAAATGCACATACTGGAGATGACGTTTAACAGCAAAATCAACCACCTCCTTTGCCCCTTTTGTTGAAAGGGAGATCTCGCGAATTACCTTACCCGGCCTGATCCAGCCGGTATTTTTTATAGCAACGGGATCATTAAGATTTAAGAGGAGATCATTATTCTGTAATAGCTGAATTGGTTTTTCCGCAACCATAATCACCCGCCATGGAGTTGAAAACGGAGTTGTTAATTCAACCTTATCATACATAGAACAAATAATGGTATTGTTTCCCGAAGGGCTCAGCGCAAATTTTGTGCGGGAGTAATCAACAAGTTGCGCTTCTCCCAAGGCAGCGTATAATCCATTTTTCAATTGCAGTGTTAATGGCCGTTCTGCTTCGCCTGGCAAACTATTTATTGGCAGCAATTGATAACTTCCTTGTGCATGATCGGTAAACCATGCTTTTGTATCATTGGGTAAAGTAAACTCGGTAAGTTCCTTTGTAATGGTTATATCCTTTCCACCTCCGGCATTTTCAGGAAAAGAATAACGAAGGCCAACGCCCTCGTCGTAAGCTCTTACCTGTATAATTAAAGGTTGATTATTATTATTACTGCCCTGAAGAGTAAATTTTTTTTCGTTGTAATGATCAGGGATCAAATTTCTTTCTCCATACACCGGCTTCCATGATGTTTTTTGTTGGGAAGAAGAGAAACTTTTTACAGATAAATTATCTGCCCAGCCTTCTACTCCTAATAAAGAAGGTAATACAACTTCCTTGCCGGCATAAGTAATGGAGTAGCGCACCAGGCCACCACCGGCAGTGATCAGTCTAAATTCCACCTTGCCATTTGGCGACAACAACTCCAATGAATCCTGTGCAGCCATATGCATCATGGTTATCAAAAATGTACCCGCGAGAAGAATTCTCCGTTTCATTACCACACTCTTTTAATTGTTGATCAAATCATCAAAAAATTTTGCTGCCGTTGGATTGTAAGATACCCGATCTAAAAATTGCAACTCGCAGATCCTGAAAATGCCGTTACCAAATTTCAATTGTGATGCAGCCATCACCGGACCTTTATCGGCCACCCAGTTTGAGTTACCGGAAGAAAGAACAGGTTCCCATCCTGGTGCATTAATGGTATATGCCAATAAGGGCATGATACAACTGTCTTTCCCACTATACCATAAATGAAAATCGAAAGGCTGGTATCCTTTTACGAGACTATGATTGGTTGTAGGTGATGCGAAATAATAATCACCCATCGCGGTTTTATCGATCGTTACGTTGGTTCCGGCAATGTTGTATTGTTTTGCAGGCAATTCTAAAAACAGGATTTTTTTGCCGCTCTTTACCCAATTATTCATTTCGACCGAATCAGATTCGTATTTATTAAATTCATCGATCAATATCACATCAGCTTCCTTTGCCGACACAGTTGAACGGTAGCCAGCCTGTTGCACAAGCCGGTCAACTTTTCCATCCTTAGTACCGGCAACAAATATTTTTTTTCGTGGAGAAGTGCTTTTGGGAAACACCTCAAAATCAAATTCATTTTGACAAATGTTCTCACTTTTTTCATTTATGATGGCTACTCTACAGGTAAATTTTGAGCGCTGCTTTACTAGTGGAGTTTCATACCTTAAAAAGCCCTGGAACTGCGAACTGTTTTTCGGAATAACAGCTATTATTTTATTAGCGATGACAATGTCACCTTCTTTTTCAATTTGATATTGCAGTGTATAACCAGCCGGCACAGTATTTAAATCATTACATATCCACGCTTCAATTGAGGTTGTTTCGCCTGAGAAAAATTTGTTACGGTCGCTACGAAGTGAAACCATTAACGGCTCTAAAGCATTTCGATAGGCGAAGAAACCTTTTTTGGGTTGACGGTCCACATCCATGATTGATTTCATCCAACCCGCGGGCCATGCATCTATAAACAAATGAACGGCAAACGACATCATTCTGGGATCACGGCGAAAACTTTCAGTCACAAATTTCATAGCCCATGCCTGGTGATCCTGGCTGGCATCAATCCAGTCTTTCAACGAATGCTGCGTATTATACCACATGTAATGAAAACGGTGTGTTTGTGCCTGTGATATACGATTAGCGGTCCAGTTTTTTTCTTCTTCCTTTGTTGCAGGCAACCATGATGCGGGATAATACTTTTGCATTACGCTTATAGGATCCAATGCCTCGGCACCAAACTCACCGCAACCATAATACCAGCCTGGTTTTACCAGTTGCCAGTAACCCCTATACATTTTTCCAAGCCCAAGGCCATGCCCATTGTACCATGTGTTGTAACAATGATTGTCCGGCAATCCCGGGGAAGGTGGATCATAATCTCCATCGCCGGCTTTGATGATACGATCAGGATTATTCAGTAATACGGCCTGGTCCAGCGCAGAAAATAAACGATAGTATTCCTCAGCTGTGTTCAGGCTTCGTTGCGGATGGCCTTCGGCATTTGGAAAACGTTCATTAATGTATGTGACCATAATGGTGGAAGGATGTGAACGAACCAGTCGCTCCATTTCCTCTGCCTGTTTCACAGTTTGTGCAAACTGGTTGCGCCGAAGGCTGCCGAAAAGCGGAAGATCGGTTTGATTTAGCATGCCGAGCTTATCACACATATCGTATACCTCCGGCTGTACAGGTCTTTGTGTAAAACGCAGATAATTAAGATTACAAAGTTTGGCAAGCAGAATGTCGTCAACTAATTGCCCGTAATTTTTTTTCATCACATCCTGCTGTTCAAAACCCATACTGTTAGCCCCGCGTAAACGGATCATTTCACCATTTAAAAACATTTTGCCTTTTGGAATATTTACAGTGTCCATTGTAAAGCTGCGCATTCCAAACTGCTGTATTCTTGTATCTACCAGTTTACCATTACTATCCAAAACACGCACCTGCAATTGATAAAGCCATGGCGTTTGCGGTGACCATGTTCGGAAATTTTTAAGAACAAGTGGCACTTTTAGGTAGTTTGTTCCAAAACCCATCTTCAAAACAGAGACAGCCCAGTCTGACGGTTTTGCCAGGTCCCCTACACCAGGAACATAAGTGGTTGAAGGAATATATTCCTTATTCTCAAAAACGGTATCGGTAAAATTTTGTCCATACACAGAGAGAAGCAATTTCACTTTGACAGGATATTGCTCAAGACTGTTTACTTCAATCCATGCTTCGGCCGATGATTGATCCGTAAGAGGGCGAACAAAAAGATCGTTAATATGAATAGAAGATCTTGTTTCAAGAAAACAATCCTGGTAGATCCCCATACCCGGAGGACACTGGTGCCATCCTAAAACAGGATCGTCATAACCAACACCTGTTGTCGCATAGATTTTATCTCCTACCACATGGTTTCCCTTGTCATCTTTGCCACCAAAAGTTGTAAAATCGTTTTCCACTTTAATAAGCAGTTGATTTTTCCCCTGGTGTACAACGGGCGTCAGATCAAATTCAAAGGGAGCAAAAAAACCCTCGTGCGATCCCATGAACCGTCCGTTTAAGAATACACTTGCTTTGTAATCCACTGCCTTAAAGCAGATGAATAGCTTGTCATTTAAATCTTCTTTTGTTATATCGAGTTCCTTGAAATAATAAGTAACCGCTCTTCCCAGTGGAGGACCAAAATGCGGAATGTTCACAGTGGTCCAATTCCCTTTTCCCTGCAGGGTACCGCCAAAGTTTGAAATGTCATGGGGTGACTCTATACGCCAGTTGAATTCATCGAGTAAAATTTTTTTTCTGTTTGCAACAGGAACGGGAGCCAGGTTTTGTAAAAATGGCTCATAGGTTTTTTTAAGTTCAGCCAGTGCACTATACAGTTCCTCCTTTGTCGACATTGGCTTTACTGCTTTAAAAACGGCTGCAGGATTATTGGACAGCGGTAATTCAATAGCAGGAAGCACCGGTGCCTGCGGTTCAATCAACAAATGTTTTCGTGTGTCATACTTACGTGTACCAATGTCGGCAAACTGGTCCTGCGTAAAACCAGAAACGGAAAAAAACAGAGTACATACAATAACAAGTCGTTTCATCATACATTATTTATGCGGACCTATTTTATTAAAAGGGATTTGTTTAAAACCAGGTAAGATTTTGAAAACTTCGGCGTTGGATCTCAAGGAAAAATCCATGTGATCATAATTAACAAAAATGGACTTATCACAGGTAAAATAATTATTTCCAATATGGCTCCATTGGGGTTTGCCGTTATGCAATTGTTTCGCATTTACAACAACATTGTTTTCGATAAAATTCCTTTTTGGCAACCCGGGATCGTCGGAAAAATAATTCTTTAAAAATGGATAAGCCGTAGCATAGGGTGGTTGCTGATAATTTACAGCAGTTAACCTTTTTTTAAACAGTCCTTCTTTTTGAATGAGGTTTTCAGCCCAGTGCTGTAAACGGTTATCAATATGAAAAGCCAGGGGGCAATCGATAAAAATATTATTCCGGTAAACATTATCATTACCTCCCCCGATCATTACTGTGCGGGAACCAGCCTTGTAAAATATATTTCCTGTTACTTCCATTCCACAGGCTCCGTCGTCGTGATAAACAGCCATAATAGTTCCATGATTATTGCCGATGTGATGGAAAAAATTATTGATCAACTTATTTCCCGATTCACTGGGATCCCTTCCATAATACAGGGCGCCCATATCGTCGCCATCCGTTACAGCATCATGAATGATATTTTTTTCAATGAGATGATCGTTCCCGTGCAAAAGAATAGCCGAACCCGGGCAATTGTATATTTCGTTATTGCGAATGACATTTCCCACGCCATCGATATTGATTCCGCCCTTGTACGACCGGTCGATGCGGTTGAAATCATGAATCGTACAATTTTCAATCCTGTTGTTTCCTTTTTGTAAACGAATCCTGTCACCTCCGCCAAGAATAATTCCTCCTGATCCTGTGTTGTAAACCTGGCAGCCTGTGATCAAATGATCCGTGCCTGCATCGCGATTGGCAACCGTATTTTCATACAGGTGATTATATAGGCTCCCGATAGTTCCGGATGCCAGTTGTCCTGTTCCTGCATGTTGCATATTTTGAAATGGACGAATACCCTTTCCAAAGAGAACACCGACCAACCCAAGATTCCGGAAAACACAGTTTTCAATTTTGTTGGAGTGTCCGCTTTCAATATACAAACCGATACCACGGGAATTTTCGAAAATGATATTTCTTATTTTGATACGAGATGCGTTTCGCAGGGTAACCAGTGGAGAGTTAAGAAGCGAAAGCTCAATATTTTTTAATTCGCCGGCAGGTGGAAATAAATAAAGAATACCATTTCGCCTGTCAATGTAATATTCTCCAGGTTGGTCTATCTCCTCAAGAAGGTTAAAAGCAAACCATGACTGGAAGATCTTGCCACCTTCAAAGCCGTACAAATGTGGTTGAACTGTAGTAATTATTTTTTTTAGTGTATCGAGTTCTGCAATTTTAACGGCATCATCAGCATAACCATATTTGAAAAAACCGGAGATCCAAATGTCTTTTGCCAATCCCCAACGTTTTGGACGATCGGTAGTAAAATTAAATTTTGCTCCCCTGTTTGAAAAATCACCATCTCGTGGAACAGACCCGGCATCAATTACTTTACCAATTGAAATTGCACTATCATTTGGCCATCGCGACAATTTCATAGGCAGATCATTACAGAATATTTCCATGGCGGAAGGTTCATAAGGTCTTGAGAATCCTTTCGGTTTTAACTCGCCATAATCATTGATGCCGAGAGCCCGGAGATTAATTTGAAAAATTTGATCACTCACTCCAGGAAGTAATCTTGAAAGAATTTTTGGATCGGTAATTTTTGTTGCTTTATTAAGGGGAACAGAAACGCTTCCTTTTATGTGGACTTCTTCATTTGGATAAGCGCTATAAACAACGGGGTGACCTTCCGTTCCTGAGTCTACGCTATCAAAGTCAATAGTTTTTTTAAAGTTGTAATTCCCTCCCCGCAAAAAAACAATAATAGAATCAGGTTGTTGCTGCTTTAAAACTGCACGTACTGCTTTTTTTGCTTTGTCAAGAGTTGCAAAAGGCTTTTCAATTGTACCCGGGTTAGAGTCTTTCCCGGATGAGGACACATAAAAAAATACTGACTGCTGGCTGAAACCTCTAAAAGAAAATAAAAGAAAGAGGCAAAAAATTAAAAAGTTTTTCATTCGAAAGTTTTTATGATCCTATAGTTATCCTGCTTTTTCAAATTGGATATTAAAAACGGGGTTATATTCTTCAACACATTGCGTTGTAAAATGAGTATTGAAACCTTATTTACTACTGTACTTCGTTACTGGTCGAAAAATTGAAACCGCTCCATTCAAAAACAGCACCTGTAGTTTGATACAGGTGCTGCTCAATAAAACGAACCTTTAACTATAAAAAATTAATAACCGGGGTTCTGTTCCAGTTTGGCGCCAGTGTTTGCTTCAATTTCTCTTCTTGGAATTGGCAACTTACTCACCTTACTTGGAGCTTCCAATCGATTTGCAATCAGATACCCATTGTACTTGTTTAAATACTCAATCAGCTTTCCCGTTCTCATCAAAGTACTCAACCTGAATTCTTCACCATACAATTCCCTTGCTCTTTCATCCAGGATGACATCCATAGTTACATCACCTGCTAATACCGCCGTTGCGTTAGCCCTGCTACGAACGATGTTGATATCTGCAGCTGCTGCAGTGAGATCACCTTTCAGCATATTGGCTTCGGCACGTAGCAAATAGGTTTCTGCCAAACGCATGATATACCAGTCTTTCCAGGTTCTGCCATTGTCGTTCGGTCTATTGCTCGTTCCATCTTTGGTTAAACCTTTTGGAACTGCCCGCACAAATTTTTTGAAGTGTGGCGTCATTCTTGGTTCCCAAAGAGTAAGCGTTGTTGCATCTACGTTAGTTTTCGTCATTACCTGGCCATAAATAGCACTGGCTGGATTTGTCATGTAATAATTGCGCTGAATATTGTACTCAGAGTTCCGCATATCCCTGTTAAAATCATTTTTATATTTCCAGATCAGGCTGTCAGCATAAGCACTGACAATTAAAGTAGCAACAGGTCTTCCAGTTAGTGTATCCATTAACCAGTTAGATTTACCACTAACATCTTTTGCCTGCCATGGAATAGGCCCCCACCATCTGTCAAACACGAAAAAGCCACCTTGCTGATGTACATCAATATTGTCTCCACCTTTGATGGTAGGATCCTGGGAGATATTCCAGATTGCTTCCTTATTGCCTTCCTTAAAATTAAAGTTCCCTTCCTGGAACAAATCCCAATAAACATCGCCCCAGGCTGAAGCAGGTCCCTGGTAATCATACCCCGAGAATGTGAAAGTTTTTGCTACACCAAAACGTGAAGTCATTAAACCGTTTTTACCGTTTGTAATAACAGCGTTAGCAGCGGCAATGGCGGCGGTGTAATCTTTAAGACAAATATTTATTTCTGACAACAGGTGATAAGCTGCTTCACGAGGAGCTCTTCCTCCTTTTAATTGATCAATGGTTGGCATGTATTGAACTGCGAATTCGAGATCAGCTTTACACTGCCTGTACACTTCATCCTGTGTAGCTTTTACGTAATCAAACTTTGGTGTTTTGCTTTCCGTCAACACCAAAGGAACACCTCCCCACATGTTGGCGAGGAATTTATAGGCGAATGCACGTAGAAACTTTGCTTCTCCCACAATTGCTTTCTTTTCATTTTCAGAAGCCCATTTCGCTTGTGGTCCATCAGCCCTGTCAATAATGGTGTTTGCCATTGAAACCCACCTGTATAAACGTCCCCACCATTTGCTGGCAAATCCATTATCCGCGTTCATGGTAATCCAGTTAAAATACTGGGTCTTTTGAGCGGAAGCATTTGATTCTACATTGGCCAGGTCCACATCCATACCAAGCATATCATAATTACTCGCGGCATCCGTGGACGCATACATGTCTGTTCTGATGGCCAAATAAATACCAGCCAGTGCTGATTCAAATTGTGCCTTATTATTAAATGAGTTCTCCGGAGTGTAAAAATCCAATGGAACTTCTGAGAGATCTTTTTTGCAGGAGCTTACAACCAATGTTGCAAGCATAGCTGAAAAAATTACTATTTTTTTCATATATCTTTTCTTAGAAATTAATATTAAAATTCATCATCACGTTGCGCAGTGATGGGATGGAGGAAACAGTGAGACCATTGCCTGTGGCTGCATCCAATCCAATCCATTTAGGTGCATACGTTCCAAGGTTGTCTGCGCTAAGTGAAATATTCAATCCCTGGATGCCATACTTTTTCACATATTTGGTAGCCTCATAGCTCAAACCCAATTTCTGAAGCCTGATAAAACTCCTGTCGTAGTATTTCGGCGCTCTCACAGAAGCCTTGGAAGCATAGCTTGGTCTTGGAAATTCGGCTTTTGTATTATTTGGAGTCCAGTAATCATAAACGGGATGGTTCATTTCTCCCCTGTTTGCATAAGCATCATTCCAGGGAGTATTGCTGCCATTGATGAAGTAGTTTCCACCACCCCAGATGGAGTTAACATAAACTAATAATGACCAGTTGCCATAAGTAAACGTGTTGGTAAGGCTCCAGCGGAAATTTGCACCTGAATTACCGAGGAATACGCGGTCAGAATCTGATGTGATCTTGCCGTCATGATTTACATCACGCAATTTATAAGTACCGGGCTGGAATCCTGTCATGATAGTACCAGCGTCCTTATCAGATTGCTGCCACATTCCTTCAACTTCGTAATTATAAACAACACCCAGCGATTTGCCAATAAACAGGTTTGAAGAAACAATGTCATCTTCTTTGCCGTCTCCATTCCTGTCACCCAACAAATGGGTCACTTTATTCCTGTTAAGCGCAAAAGCAGCTTCGCTTCTCCATGTAAATTTCTTATTGCTGATGTTAACAGAACGCAGATTCATTTCAAGGCCGCGGTTCTGAATTTCACCTGCATTTGCTGTAATGGAAGTAAAACCAGATGCAGATGGTAATTCCAGTGTGAAAGCAAGATTGTTAGTACGGGTAGCATATCCATCAATAGAACCCGATAACCTGTTCTTCAGGAGGCTGAAATCAAGACCGAAGTTGAGACCAGTTGTTGATTCCCAAACTAAGTCATCGTTGCCCAATGAGCCAACGGCCTGCGTGTAGGTATAATTAGCATCACCCTGGTAATAATAATATCCGTTAGCAATTTTTGACAGTGTGCTGTAAGGGGCAATGGACTGGTTACCATTGGTGCCATAAGATGCACGTAAAGCCAAAGAATTAAACAGGTTTACGTTCTCCATGAACTTCTCCTTCGAAATGTTCCAATTAGCACCTACAGATGAGAAATTGCCATATTTGTGGTTGTTTGAGAAAGCCGAATAACCATCATGACGGATCGTTCCTGTAACAGAATATTTTCCATCATAAGTATAGGTAAGACGTGCCATCTGACCAATGCTTTTAGTTTCAGAACCTGAGGTTGAAACTGCCTGGATAGCACCTGCTGATAAACGGTAAGTTCCCAGCTGATCATTATCAAAACCATTAGCAGAAAGACTTTCACCGTAGGCAACTGTATTCTGATCCGAATGAAGCAAAGTCAGGTCCACGTTATGTTTATCAAAATACGTTCTGTTGTACTTGATAAGGTGGTCAAACAAAGTGGCCGTACCTCTTGAATAGGCTCTTGAACCAGTACCTTTAGGAGCCAGTCCCTGGTAGGTATTGAATCCGTAAAAAGATCCGGTTTCATTGGTATTCAGGGTTTTTGAATAAGTCGCTGTGTAAGACAGTCCTGTCACCCACGGCACTTTAATAGTAGCATACCCAATTCCATTCAGGTTACCAGTTCTGTTGTAAGCTTCATTTGCCAACATAGAAAATGGATTTACATAAGAAGTGGTTGTTTGGGGGAACATGTTGTAGCTGCCATCAGCATTGTACACGTCAGCATAAGGACTAAACAAGTAGGGACTACTGCTATTGCTTGCAACCCCATACATTCGTGAATCGGGATAGCTCCGGTTGCTGTAGTAAGATCTAACTCCCATAGTCAGCCAATTCGTGATCTTAGACTCCAGGTTCAGCCTTACTGAATAATGTTTAAAGCGATCATAAAGAATTACACCTTTTTGATCTGTATAGTTTCCTGAGAGGAAATAACTCAACTTATCAGTTCTTTGTGAAACACTCAGGGAAGTATTGAAGTTATAGCCTGTTTGACGGAAAAGGCCGTATGGATCTTCCAATGTCGGCTTATGATCAGGTGTTGCATTGTAATTCACCTTCTCATTTGTTTGCAGGTAATTCGGTGTTTGATCCATAGGAACAACAGTACCGTTATCATTCAGCACATCATTCAATCGTTGCATGTATCCCTGGGCACCATACACTTCCAATGGTTTCAGCTCACTGATGCTTCCATAACTTGTCCGCAGTTCAAACTTAGGTTTGCCATTTACACCTGTTCCTTTTTTGGTCTCAATAATAATAACCCCGCTAGCTGAACGGGAACCGTATACCGCGGCTGCACTTGCATCTTTAAGTACAGTTACGCTTTCAACATCAAAAGGAGAAATATCTGCAAGCGAACCACTGAAGATCACCCCATCTAAAACAATCAAGGGCGAGGAGGATGCAGCAATGGTGTTCGTACCTCTGATTGTAACACCCGGTACACCACCAGCGGTGTTGGCTTCACCAACATTCAAACCTGCCACTGTACCCTTCAATGTTTCCATAATATTATTTACGGTTACATTCTCATAGGTCTTCAGATCGGCTTTTACTACGGCTCCTGTTACTGCCTGTTTTTTCTGAGTACCGTAACCGATTACTACTACTTCATCCTGTAGAGCAACCACAGGTAACATGGTGATATTTAATTCAGTTTGGCTACCAACTACAACTTCTTGCTGTTGGAGTCCAACAAAAGAAAACACAAGTACTGCCTTTGCATTAGGAATAGCAATGGCATACTCTCCGTTGGCATTTGTGGATGTTCCCAACGTAGATCCTTTAATAATTACGGAAACACCGGGCAGAGGTTTTGCGCCTTCATCAAGGACTCGTCCTTTAATTACCGGCTGCGAAGTCTGCGCCTTGATCTCCTGTGTGAGAAAGAGAGAAGAAAAACAAAGAAATGCTGTTAACAACAGCAAAAATTTGATACTCCTTTCCGGAAATTGATAACAAGCAATACATCGTGTCATAACTGGTTTTTGTATTATTTATAAAAAGTTTATGTTGTTATTAGTTTTGTATCGTAGATTTTATTCCGATTGTTATAGTATAGTTAAACGCAAATTAATTTCCCGGTATGCAGGCAAGGTATTCATTAACCGAGGGTAAGCGGAGGCTATTACACAAACCGAGGATTTTAATTGACTAATATGAATTTGCCGCCGATCATTTTGTTTTTTGAATATATTTTATGTGAGAGTAAAGAATATCCATTTGCTTTCCCAGGAAAACAATGTTTAGTTTGGTTAATAAATAAACAAATTGAAAACAAACTCCAGTTTCGTTATTCCTACCAATTAAAACGTAAGGGCGGGTGTTGAACAAAACTATTTAAACTGTAATCGCTAATGAATAGACGAACTTATGGTTATGATGGATTATTTTTCGGTTGATTTAAAACAGGAAAATGCTTATTGTGTACTGTTAATTTGGGGTGTTAAACGAGAAAAAAAATGGTTGATCAGAAGCTTACATTGCTGACCAAATAACTCAAACTGAAATTATCCGTTGCTGATCATTGATGGAGTTGGAATAGATAGATGTTGAGGGTAAGAATTATTTTCTTGATATCGTTCCAATATGTCGAAAGATTATAAAATTATACTCAAACAAATTGCGCCCCGGACTATTTACTGTGAAATCACATATTCAATGCCCTTATTCAATTGCACATCGATATTATTTTTTATGGCAGTGGTATCGTAAGCGATCGGAAGATCCGGAGTGACACCTTTGTTTTCGTAACTCACCAGGTTTTTATCCCTAAACTCCACCCCGGCACAATACACCTGAACAAAATTGGCAGCAACAAACTGTCCCCCCAAATATTTTACATCGCTAAACGGAATTTGGCCTGTGCCGCCCCATGTTTGTTCACCTACAATTTTTGATTTTGGGAAAATGGCTTTTACAGCGATGGATGTCATTTCAGACATGCTTACGGAGTAATTATCAACCAATACGGCTATCGGTTTGGTAAACTTAGCACTGCCGGGTTGTGGATGTACATAGCCCTTCACCCATGGTGTAAAATCCAGGCGGCCATTGCCGTTCTTTGTACGGGTATACGAAATATGAACCGGTTCGGTGATTAAACGTCCAATAAGAAAGTCAAGATCAGAAACACTGCCACCCGGGTTACCACGAAGGTCAATGATCAATCCATCAATAGAGGGATCTTTTGTGTATTGGAAGAATTTATCCAGCACGGGTTTTACCGGCTTCGTTGTGTTGTTAGCTGTGTAATACTGACCTTGCAACTGGAACGAAGAATATTCGAGATACAGAATTTTTTTGTTGTTGCGGGGAATAATCCCCAGGTTCATGTGGAAGTTACCTCCATCAGTTCCGTGTTCTGCGTTAGTGAGATAATATTTTGGAATAACCAGGTCAAATGTTTTTCTTGAAATTGGTCCCCTATCTCCTCTTAACTGATGACGTATAGAAGATGGATGAAAAGTATTGGATTGAAACGGGTAGCCGGCAATAACCAAATTGGCTATCCCGTTGAAAGTGACAGATAAATGCGAATCCGCCAGGTCCTTGGTCATATCTACAATATACTGGGCTGCCAGTTGAGCTGCTTTCGGGTCATTTTTTTGTTGGTCTAAATATTCAAAACGTGGCTTATAGGTTTTGTACATATTGTCCCAGTTCACTGTTTCAATATTCCAAAACACATAGTTGGTATTCATCCCATTCCAAAACGCTTCAAAGATTTCGGTGTATGAATTACCATAATAACTGGTCAGGCGTTCTTTTTCAACTTCTTTCCGGCAGGCGCCCATAACAATGCTTAAAAGCAAAACAAGAAGCAGGCAACGAAACCTGGAGCTGTTAAATTTATTTGAATGAGTGTATGGGGGAATAAACATTTTATAACTTTTTTGACGCAAATAATTTATATCTCTTAATTGAGGACCTGGATTGCTTTTTCCAATTGTATGTCAACACCGGTTTGAAGCATTTGGCCAATGGAGTTTGCATTGTATTTCACTTCAAAATCCGGACTAATACCTGTGAAATTGAAGTTGTGATTTCTATCCTGCAGCGCTGTATTCGAAATGCGAACTGCGCCAAACGCACCCAGGGGAAAACTTCCCGCATTCGTGCTTATATCGTTTCCAGTGAACAATCCCGATGTTCCGTACGTATGTTCGCCGACTACCATCACTTTGGCATCGGGCAAAGCCTTAAATGCCTGGATCACAACTTCACTCAAAGCAGCTGAATAAATATCCGCAAGGATCACGATCGGTTTTTTAAAATCGGTAGCACCGGCTTGTGGTGTAATGTTCAGTGGTAACGGTGGCGTATAATCTAAACGGCCAACACCTGATTTATACCGTGCGTATCCAAACAACATCGGCTTCGAGGTAAATTGCCCTACAAAGAAATTCACATCTTCAAGATTACCACCACGGTTATTGCGAAGGTCAATAATAACACCGTCGCAGTTTGATTTGTGGATATTGTCAAAAAAGTTTTTGATAACGGGTCGTGGCGGTCGTGAAGGATTCGGAGCATCGTATGCTTCCTTAATCGCGAAGAGATTCAGGTTAGTATACAGAACATTCTTCTGCCCCTTTTTTAATCTTCCTGTTATGATCTGGAAAATCGAGTTTGTATTCCAGTTGCGGTAAATACCATAGTCAAATTCTTTCAGGTAATTGTATTGAATAACATAATCGAAGAGTGTATCGGGCAGCGCTGGCCGTTTGAGCTGCGTTCTGAACAATTTTGGAATAAAGGTGATATAACCTTTATACAAGCTGTCCTCAAACCTAAAGTCTCCACCGTTAAACAGCTGAAAACCATATTGTCCGTCTTTGAGATCCTTGGTCATATCCGCCATGTACTGAAAACAGGTGTTCATGGTTGTATCGGAGTAAGGAACATTATCGAGTGAATCAAACTTTGGTTTGTATACTTTGTACATGGCATCCCAATCCACTGTTTCCTTATCCCAATACAGGTAATTGCTATTCATCCCCTGCCAGAATGATTGGAAGAGTTCTGAAAAAGTATTTACCTCGTAATTCGAAAGCAATTCTCGTTTCTCAATATTTTTTCTACAGGAAAATAATCCTGCAACCAATACGCCCGCTACGACGTACATTGATAATCGCCTGCAAACAGAGTTTTTGAAATATGTTTTTATTCCTGACATGTATCGTAATGTTGACGTTAAAAATTGCAAGACCGCCCTTTATTTGGATGCTTTGCTTTTGTTGTGTTTCAATGAGGGTAACCGGTATTGCATGCCAACCAATATTCCATATGTATCGTTATAACGCGGCGTTTGATTTTCCGAATAAGCATTTTGTTGATCCGTGAGAGTAGGTGTATATCTTGCTTCAATTGAAAACACATACTTTTTGTTGGGCATATACTGAAGTCCAAGACCAGCCAATCCACCCAGTTCTATCCTCCTGTCTTTCACTGTTGAAAAACTATAGTCTTCGTCAAACTCCTGGTAATTGGTTGGATCCATTGGCGAAAGTGCTCTTCCTTTTACATGACCGTTCATCCAGTATCCACCAAATCCACCAAGATTAAGAATTCCGTATAGACTTTGCTCCTTCTTCAAATGACCACCAAACCTGAATTGCGCCATGATGGGTAATTCGAAATAATTATTTTCATAATCCTGGTACATTGGCGAGTAAAATCCTGTGCGTTGCATGCGGTAATTCTTTTGAACGAAACCCGGGGTAGCCTGGATGCCACCGAACCATGATAATTTAGGAAATTCATACCTGATAGGCAGACCAAATGAATATCCATATGAAGGCTCGTAGGTAAAGAAGGGTTTATCAGAGGTGTTTGTGATAAGATAGTTTCGGTTAGCACCACCTTCCACACCCACATATAATTGCGCCTGCAATTGCGTTACAAATAATATTGCGGCAACGCTCAACACTATCGAAAGATTTTTATTCGTGTTCATTATTGAAAAAATTATTTGATTTGAATTGGAGATGAAGAGAAAGCTGAATCGCCACCAGTACCTAATGCTCCCGCTGAATTGGATCCCCAGGTCCATAAGCTGCCATCAGGTTTCATGGCATATGATGTTCCTCCATTGCCTGCAAGTTTTGTTGCTGTAAAGCCGTTTAACAGTAATGGCGTGAGGCTGGGTAATGTGGATACAGAGCCTAGTCCCATGAGTCCATTCACATTATCACCTACATTCCACACATTGCCATTAACTTCCCTGAAGCTTGTTGAGCCGCTGTGCGGTATGATCGCATCGATTGTTTTAGTATTGAAAAAAGATAACGGAGTAAATGAACTACGGTTGTTTAAATCACCTAAACCCAGTTGCCCACGAGCGTTGGCGCCGGAGCACCAGACCTTTCCGTTGTTATCGATTAAGAAAATGCTGCTGCCTCCTGCAAATATTTTCGCAACACTGATTGAAGTAGGTATTATAACAGGAGTAAGTCGCGGTAAATTATCGCCCAGGCCTAACTGGCCAGCAATATTTTGTCCCCATCCCCACATTTCACCATTATTTTTTTGAACCATGATATCGGTACCGCAGCCGCTTATCTGTTTTATGTCATTTACCGGGATCTTTACAAATTGACTTCTTGGTTCAACATCTCCCTGCGCCAATGTCTTAAACAGGTTTCTGCCTGCGCCCCATACGGTCCCATCCGATTTAAGCGCAATCACTTCACCAAATGTGATAGCGAATTGTGTTGCATTATCAAGAAATGGAACTCTTGTGAAACTAACTACACTGTTTTTATGACCCAGCCCGAGTTGTCCGTATTGATTGCCGGCTCCCCATGTGGTGCCGTCTTTCAACCTGATCACACTTGCAGCGTCCCCAGT
>Ga0193740_1000094_pt1 | contig 24537 bp, 17 predicted proteins | sample L2s1metaG_FD_145072 | JGI IMG/M metagenome (GOLD analysis project Ga0193740, IMG submission 145072) | Soil microbial communities from a riparian zone of the East river system, Colorado, United States - L2s1 | ecosystem: Environmental > Terrestrial > Soil > Riparian zone | place: USA: East River... | reverse complement strand
ATAATTTTGCCCAGGTAGAAGTAGTAGATTATCAGGACATAGAAATACCCCACTCAAGACTATAAGTGTCTTTGCTTACTTTTATGCAGGTAAACAGGAAGCTGGTAATAAAAGGCATATTGATCTGCGTGTTCTTGGTTTCTATTGCCATAGTACCGCTTACATAAGTTTCAGTAGAGGAAGTTTCAAGGGCATCATTAACACCTAATTTATTATCGATACCAGTGTAATTATGACGCAATGCTAATTTTTCAACCATATCTTCAAGAAAAGCTTCTTCGTCGATCGTTGCTTTGATGCGTAGAGTCTTTTTCATAATCAAGTGACTTGAGGGGTTACAATCATCTTTTTCCCGTATCACTTGCCATTAATCACAGATGCTTGTTCCTTTCTGTCTTCTTATATGATGCTTTATTACTCAAAATGGTTATAAAAGGATTGTGAAAATTCTGAAAAAGTAATTTTAAGAACTAAAGAATCCTGCCTATGAAAGCGAATAACTCCAGGTGATTTTATAATCCTTTTCCTTTTCTTTAGTGCAAACAACACCAAAATTTGTTTCCACAGGAATGCTAATATGTTTAACATGGCTGTTACTATGATCTAAAAAACCGATCTCAATAGTACCTTTCACAGGGGAGTGCTCGCAGCACCAGCTAAAGCTTTCAAAGTTTTCCCATAAAACACCGCCAATCAATTGGCCTTTTTTGCCAAAGTTTTTTTCTGCATGATGCATGCTATTTATATGCTCTTCAATAAGAGTTTCGGCAAGCCTGGTGTTAGTTTGTACAGTTGTTATTGGTATCCCTTTCATAAATAACCATTTTGACTTTAAGTATCATATCCGATGTAGATAATCCAAGCGGAGTGCCAGAATTTTTTCAGGGGGAATTGATTTTGGAAAACGCTTGCCTTGTAATTGGTTATGCTTAATGTGTAAGATGACTGATATTTTTTGCGTAATATTTTTCCCACTATTTTGTAAACACTTCACAATTGATTGGAAATAGAAAGGCCTGTCAGTGATGACAGGCCCTTGGTTGGTAAAAAAATTATCTTCTATACAAAACTGAAACTGTCTCCGTCAAACAAGCCCTTATCACTCAGTTTTAAATGTGGAATAACCAGTAACGCCATAAAAGAAAGTGTCATAAAAGGAGCAGATAGGGTAGAACCTAATTCTTTTTTAACCATTTCATCAATAGCTGTATAGGATGCAGCAACTTTATAACCATCCTCATTACTCATTAATCCTGCAACAGGTAATGCAAGTACCATTTCTTTCTCTTTGTCAACTGTACTGATACCGCCTTGTTGTCTTATTACTAAGTTCACTGCTTTACAAATGCATTCATCATCCACACCAACTGCAATAATATTATGACTGTCGTGAGCAACAGAAGAAGCAATTGCACCTTTTTTCAATCCAAAGTTTTTAATAAATGCTTTTGCAATCGGAGCTTCATTATAGCGGTTTACAACAACAATTTTTAAAATATCATCTTCCGGATTACTCTCAAGCAAACCATTTCTAACCTTTACAACTGTGATACTTTTCAATAATTTATTGGTGATGAGTTGTCCGTCCAATGCTTCAATAACATTTACCTGTTCTATGTTTTCTTCTTCTCCATATTTATTGAGCAAGTATTGAAAATCGGTGACTTCTTTTTTACTACAGGAAAAATTATTTATTATTTTTGATTTTCCACTTTCAATTTTTGACCTGCCATTTTCAGCTACCAACTCTCCGTTAATAAATGTTTTTATCACTTCAAACGTTTCCAGATCCTTCACGACAATAAAATCTGCCGGATCACCTTCCTTTAATAAGCCAACATCTAACTTATAATGCAAAACAGGATTAATACAGGCGGCCTGTAATACCTTATATACACTTATACCTTTTGCCACCGCTCTTTCACATAATTGATTAATATGCCCCAATACCAAACTATCGGGATGTTTATCATCACTGCAAAACATCATTTGATTTGGATAATCATTCAGCAGATCGATCAAGGCTTCAAAATTTTTGGCAGCACTTCCTTCACGAATAATGATCTTCATCCCGTTTTGTAACTTATCTAATGCTTCTTCTTTTGTAAAGCATTCATGATCGGTTGTAATGCCCGCAGCGATATACTGTTTCGCTTGTTCGCCTCTTAACCCCGGCGCATGGCCATCAACAGGTTTTAATAAATGATGTGCGGCTGCGATCTTTTTCATCACTTCTTCATCTTCATTCAACACTCCGGGAAAATTCATCATCTCACTTAGGTATTTTATTTCATCTCTCTTTAAAAGTTTTTCAACATCTTTTGAATCCAAAGCAGCACCTGCAGTTTCAAAAATGGTTGCAGGTACACAGCTTGGCGCACCAAAATTGAATTTAAATGGAACTGTTTTTCCATTCTCGATCATGAATTCTACACCTTCCATACCGCAAACATTTGCTATCTCATGCGGATCACTTACTGTTGCAACGGTACCATGCACGACAGCCAATTTTGCGAATTCAGAGGGAACAAGCATGGAGCTTTCTATATGGACATGGGCATCTATAAAACCTGGAAGGATGTAGTAGTGAGTAGTGAGTTGTGTGGAATGAACAGGGTTTATGGAAATTATTTTGCCATCATTTACAACCACTTCAGCCGGATAGATCGTCTGCTGAGGGATATCCACTAAGTTTGCCCGTATAGAAAATGAACCATTCATGAGAAAAATATTTAAATCTAATCAGGGTTAACAAGGATACACTAATTTCGGTGACAATTTCAAAAAAATAAACCATTAATATGAAACTAATCAGAACGTCAGCGATTGCAATTGTGGCAATGCTGGTATCAGTTTTCACCTTTGCGCAAACACCTGAAGAAATAGTTACAAAACATATAGAAGCTATTGGTGGTGCTGCTGCCTGGAAAAAGGTCAATAGCCTTTATTATGAAGGTAAAATAACAGTACAGGGTGCTGAAGTAAATGTAACATTGACTGCGTTAAATGGAAAGGGAGTTCGGCAAAACATTTCTGTTATGGGAATGACAGGTTACCAGATCGTAACACCCACCGCCGGTTGGAATTTTATGCCCTTCCAGGGACAGACAACTGCGGAAGCAATGACAGCTGATCAATTAAAAGAATCGGCAGATGATCTTGATGTGCAGGGTAAATTGGTAGATTATAAATCCAAAGGAAATACAGTGGAATACCTTGGAAAGGATGATGTAGAAGGAACAGAATGTTTCAAGCTTAAGATAACAACAAAAGCAGGTAATGTGGAAACTGCATTTATTGATCCTAAATCATATTATGTAGTTCGTTCCGTTGTAAAAAAAACTGCTAATGGTCAGCAAAGCGATGTGCAAACTGATCTTTCCAATTACCAAAAACTTCCTGAAGGAATTGTGGTGCCGTTTTCGATAAAGTTATCTGAAGGTGAACTGGTAATTTCAAAAGCGGAAGTAAATAAGCAAATAGATGAATCTACATTCAAGCCTTCAAATTAAGATCTCAACTTAATAACAATTTCCCGTTCCGGAATTTAAGGGACGGGATTTTCTTTTTTACTAACTTCAAAAAAACTCATAAGAATGGAAAGAGTAAATAATAAAAAACATTGGATGGCTCTTATTTTCCTGTTTATACTTAAAGCATTTAATGCAGATTCACAGATAAGCTCCGCCACGTTTGGCATGATGGAAGCAAGATGGCTCGGACCGGGTACTATGAGCGGACGTATCTCAGCCATTGAAGGAGTGAATGAAGATGGTAAAACAATTTATGTTGGTACAGCCGGTGGCGGTATCTGGAAAACCACAAATGCAGGAGCCTCTTTCAAACCCATCTTTGATAAATACTGTCAATCTATCGGAGCCATTGCTATCGATCAGAAAAATCCGAAAATAATATATGCAGGAACCGGTGAAAGTAATATGCGTAATTCGGTTTCTATCGGCAATGGACTTTATAAATCAAACGATGCTGGTGAAAACTGGACAAAGATCGGGCTTGACAGTACGGAACATATTTCCAGGATCATCATTGATCCTAAGAACTCAGATATAATTTTTGTAGCCGCACCCGGTCCGCTTTGGAGTGACGGCAGCAGTCGTGGATTATTTAAATCAACCAATGCAGGTAAGACATGGAATAAAATTTTATACATAAATGAAAAAACAGGTTGTGCTGATATTGCTGTTGATCCTTCAAACCCGGAGATCATTTATGCAACAACCTGGGAATTTCGCCGGCAACCTTATTCATTCAGCTCGGGAGGGCCTGGCAGCGCTATATTTAAAAGTACTGATGGAGGTAAGACATGGACGGAGTTGACAAAAGGATTACCGGCAAAACCTTTTGGCCGGGTAGCATTAACACTGGCGCCAAGTGCTCCACAAAATCTTTTAGCAATCGTTGAATCAAATAACACTGGTCTTTACATATCATCTGATGGTGGTGAAAACTGGAAACAGCAAAGTGCAACATTTAATGTGGTATCAAGGCCATTTTATTTCAGTACACTTGTTATCGATCCCAAAGATCCGAAAAGGGTTTATCGGCCGGCGCTTAGTTTTTCTTACTCAAGTGATGGCGGTTATTCATTTGTTGATGCAAGTGGTGAAGGTGGCTGGGTTCATAGTGATCATCATGCCTTATGGATAAATCCGAACAATACGAATCAAATGTATCTTGGAACCGATGGCGGAGTTTATGTAAGCCTTGACCGTGGCGCTACATGGACTTTCAATCAGAATTTACCTGTCGGCCAGTTTTATCATGTAGCTGCAGACAACAAAGACCCTTATAATGTTTATGGAGGATTGCAAGACAATGGAAGCTGGTTTGCTCCTTCCGCAAAACCCGGGGGTATTACAAATGGTGACTGGAAAGCTATTTATGGAGGTGATGGATTTTGGGTAACACCTGATCCTAATGATCCTAACACTGCTTATGCTGAATCTCAAGGTGGCAATGCGAGCAGGATAAATCTTTCAACATTTAAATCGGTTTCTATAAAACCACAAGAGGGTCCGAATGAAGAAAAATTCCGATGGAACTGGAATACACCGATCGTTTCAGGAACGAAAAATAAAAAGAACCTTTACATGGGCTCGCAATATTTGTTCAGATCAAATGACCGCGGCGCTAACTGGAAAAAAATATCTCCTGATCTGACAACGAATGATAAAAAGAAACAACAGCAAGAAGAAAGCGGAGGACTTAGTGCCGATAATACATCCGCAGAAAATCATTGTACCATTTTTGCAATTGCTGAATCACCATTGGATGAAAATTTGATTTGGGCAGGAACAGATGATGGCAATCTTCAATATACAACCAATGCCGGTAGCTCATGGACAAACGTTGCAAAAAATTATGCAGCTGCAGGTATTCCTGCGCAAACATGGGTCAGCAGTATTGAACCCAGTCGTTTTGATAAGAATGTCGTTTATGCAACATTTGACAATCACATGTATGGCGATCATAAAACGTATTTAGGCAAATCAACTGATATGGGTAAAACGTGGAAGTTGATAAGCAATACCGAGTTTACTGGTTTTGCTCACAAGATAAAAGAAGACCTCGTTAATAAAGACCTGCTTTTCCTTGGCACTGAAATGGGTTTGTTTGCAACAGTAGATGGCGGTGCTAACTGGTTCCGCATGAAAAATCATATTCCTGAATATGCATTGGTAAGAGATATACAGATACATCCTGCTACCAATGATCTTATACTTGGAACACATGGTCGCGGTGTTATTATTGTAGATGACATTACAGCTATGAGGACATTGACAAAAGATATTGTTGATAAAGATGTTTACCTGATCCCCAACAAGCCAATTGAATTAACCGCGGGTAAATTTGGTGATGGTGGTTTCCCCAGCACTGGTGGCTGGGTGGCGCCTAATCCTTTTTCTATACCGCCTATTCAGTATTATTTAAAAGACCGGGTCACCAATGCTGATGTGAAAGTGGAAATATATGATAAGAATAATAACCTGGTGCAATCGATACCGGGTAGTAAACGAAAAGGGATCAATAAAGTGAGCTGGAATCTTCGCATGAAACCACCAAAGGTTGCCAGCGGCGGAACAAAAATTGATTTTGGCGGCTTTGTGGCACCAATGGTTTTGCCGGGAGATTACATTGTGAAATTAAAAGTGGGAGATAAAGAATATACACAAACAATAAAAGTGATCCATGATGAAAAGAATAAAGAATTGTCAATAACTGACCGCCAGCAACAATATAAAATAGCTACGCAATTATATAAGATGCACGAAGACCTTGCAGCAACAGTAGATGATATAAATGAAAAGCAAAAATTAATAAAAGATAATCTTGATAAAGTAAAAGATTCTGCTACCAAAAAATTGATGATCGAGTTTAATGATAAACTGGAAGAACAAAGAAGCCAGCTTCTTGCTACAAAACAAAAATCAGCTTTTGCTGATGAGCAACGACTAAGAGAAAAGATCACTGATGTGTATTCGGCTGTGGCGAGCCAGGAAGCTCCGCCATCAAACCTGCAGATACAACGAGCTGAAACTTTACAAAAAGAAGTGATCAAAAGAAAACAGGATGTGCAAGCGGTCAATAACAAGTATTTTAAGCAAGTGTTTGATGAATTAGAGAAAGAAGGATTAGCAAAGCCAAAAGTTTTTTGATGCAGGTAAACATTTTATAAAACGCCCATTGAAAGGGCTTTTTTTTATAACCGGAACTGCTACTATGCCAACAATTCGTATATTCAAACCAACAACACAAAACACATGAGAAAGATTTTTTTATTGCTGATCAGTATTGGCTGTATCTATTCTTTATCAGCACAAACAGCGGCAAAGTCAAATACAGCAGGCTCTCCGGCATCAAACGAGGATGCGCAATTACTTTCAAAAATGAAATACCGATTGATTGGACCTTTCCGTGGAGGACGTAGCGCTGCTGCAACCGGCAGTTATAAAAATAAAAACACATTTTATTTTGGTGCAACCGGAGGTGGTGTTTGGAAAACAACAGATGGTGGCAACAACTGGAACAATATTTCTGATAAATATTTCGGAAGTTCGATTGGAGCAGTGGCAGTTGCTCCTTCTGATGAAACAATAGTATATGTTGGAGAAGGTGAAAATACAATGCGTGGTAATGTAAGCGAAGGTCTTGGTGGCATGTGGCGCAGCGAAGACGGGGGAAAGAGTTGGAAGAATATCGGCTTAAAAGATGGACGTCATATTATTCGAATTGTTATCCACCCAAAAAATCCTGATATAGTTTGGGTGGCTGTAATGGGACATTTGTTTGGTCCCAACCTGGTGCGTGGTGTTTACAAAACAACCGATGGCGGCAAATCATGGAAACGGACTTTATCTATAAATGATCAAACAGGTTGTAGTGACCTGGTAATGGAACCAGGCAATGCAAATGTGTTTTATGCCGGTACCTGGCGATTGATACGAACTCCCTATTCATTAGAAAGTGGTGGTGATGGAAGTGGTTTATGGAAAAGTACAGATGGCGGAGAAACATGGACAAATATTTCAACAAAGAAAGGATTGCCAAAAGGGGCATGGGGAATTGTAGGTGTTGCAGTGGCTCCATCAAATACAGATAAAATTTATACCATTATTGAAAATAAAGATGGCGGATTGTATATGAGTGCTGATGGCGGAGAAACATGGACATTAACATCAAGCGACAATAACATTCGTCAACGTGCCTGGTACTATACAAAAGTTTTTGTTGATCCAAAAAATGAGAACCGTGTTTATTGTCCCAATGTAAATTTTATGCGAAGCAATGATGGTGGCCGGACATTTCAATCCATTAATACACCGCATGGCGATCATCATGATCTTTGGATCGATCCCGAAGATGCAAACCGTATGATCGTTGCAGATGATGGCGGCGCACAAGTTTCATTTGATGCTGGTAATAACTGGAGCACATATTTGAATCAGCCAACTGTGCAGATCTACCGGGTCAATACAGACAATGCATTTCCATATAGAATTATGGGTGGGCAACAGGATAACAGTGCATTTAGAATTAAAAGCAGAACTTATGGCGCTGCTATTACTGCAACAGATATGGAAAATACAGCAGGAAGTGAAAGTGGATATGTTGTTGCTGATCCATTAAATCCAGACATTACATATGGTGGTAATTATATGGGTTTATTGCAAAGACTAGATCATCGTACGGGTGAAAGCCGTGCAATAAATGTATGGCCCATTGATAATATGGGTGCAGGAGCTGAGGCTGCGAAATATCGTTTTCAATGGAACTTCCCTATTTTCTTTTCGCCACATAATCCAAAAAAACTTTATGCTGCGGCCAATCACCTATTCGCAACAGAAGATGAAGGAAAAACATGGCAGATGATCTCACCAGATCTTACAACCAACGATAAAAAGAAACAAGCATCAAGTGGTGGTCCGATCACACAAGACAATACAAGTGTTGAATATTATTGTACAATTTTTTCTGCAACAGAAAGCTGGGTCGAAAAGGACCTGCTTTGGACAGGTAGTGATGATGGTTTGATAAACGTAAGTAAAGATGGCGGTAAGAACTGGGAGAATGTAACCCCTAAAAATATTCCACAATGGATAATGTGGAACTGCATTGAGGCCGATCCATTTAAGAAAGGAGCAGCCTATATTGTAGGCACAAGGTATAAGCTGGATGATTTCAAATCATATATATACAAAACTGAAGATTACGGCAAAACATGGAAACAAATTGTAAATGGAATTAATCCCCTGCACTTTGCAAGATGTCTTCGTGCAGATAGAAAAAAACAAGGCTTGTTATATGCGGGTACTGAATATGGAATGTATATTTCTTATGATGATGGCGCAAACTGGAAATCCTTTCAATTGAATCTGCCCGAAGTTCCCATCACAGATCTTACAATTAAAAACAATGACCTGATAGTAGGTACACAAGGAAGAAGCATTTATATTTTAGATGATCTAACTGTATTGCAGGAAAAGAATACTGAGGTACTCAATAAAAACCTGCATGTCTTTAGTGTGAACCCAGCTTATCGTATGCCGGGTGGTGGTAGACGTGGGGGTGGAAGTCGTGGAGCAACTGCGGATATGCGCAATGTTGGAATGAATCCGTCAAATGGGGTTGTATTTAATTACTTCATGGCAAAAGCTACCGATTCAACCAAACTTTCTATAGAAGTTTTTGACAAGAATAAAAAGACGATCAAAACTTTTTCTACAACAGGTAAAACACCTGCGGAAAAATTGGAAATTGCTAAAGGAATGAACCAGTTTGAATGGGATATGAATTATGCTGAAGCGGAAAGAGTAGAAGGATTGATCTTGTGGAATGGGTTTGTTGGCGGACCAAAGGCCGCACCTGGAAACTATTTTGCAAAATTCAAATCAGGCAGCGATTCGACCGAAGTTCCGTTCACTATCCTCGGCGACCCGAATTATAAAACTTCATTAACAGAGTATGAAGAGCAATTCAATCATTTGATCACTATCCGGGATAAATCTACCGAGATCATGAAAGCGATAAAAAATATTCGCGAAGTAAGACAACAAATGAATGACTTCAGCGGAAGAGTTGGTAAAGACATGCCTAAAGAAGTAAAGCAACAGATCGATACAGTTAATAAACAAATGACAGCCGTTGAGGAAGCGCTGCATCAAACAAAAGCAAAGAGCGGACAGGATGTTTTGAATTATCCAATTAAACTCGATGATAAACTTTCAAGCATTTATAATGCATCTGCTGCCGGACAATCCGGTCTTTCCAAACAGACAAAGGATGCTTATGCAGAGCTTGTGATGCAAATTGATGAACAGCTGAATAAACTGAAAAAGATCATGGGTGAGGATGTGGTAAAACTTAATCAATTGATCCATGAAAAAACGTTGCCAGTGATTGGGGTAAAAAGGGAATAACAAAAATCATATTTACATTAGTAATCTAAGCGGTCATTTTTTGATCGCTTATTTTTTTAGCTTTTTTGAAGATTGGACGATTGGGGTCTTCTCCTAAGGGTTCTTCAAGTGTTAAGCCTTTGAACATCTGTCCTTTTTTTGCTTTGAGCTTTTTCTCATCGAACTTATATTGGTAATATTTGGTAAGCAATTCTTTCCATCCTGTCATTTTATAAAATGCAATTTTCCCGTCTTTTAAAATAGATTCTGCTGCATGTTCCTTATTTGCGGGAAAACAAATAGCGACACCATTGCCACCAATGGCTCTGGATCCCATGGAAGGTTTCTTATAATTATTTCCCATGAAACCAGCGATAACATTATTTTGTAATTGATGAATAACATCAAAGATCTTATTGTCTAATGGAAGATCAATGTTATAGTATAGAAGATTTTCCAGGAACCAGATAAGGTCAATATTGAACATAGGGTAATCAATTTTACCTGCCTTTATTTTATCTGTGTCTTTATAAGTATAGTCAAGACATTTGCCCCTCGCATTGCGAAGCAACACATAAGTTTGATCGTCTTTAAATTTTAATTTATCAATTAAATATTTGCAAAGCACAGTAAATGCATCCGCAAATGGTTGAAAGTTTGCAAGTGAAAGACTGGTAAGTGAAACACCCATTTTCCTGAATTCGGGAACATCACTATCATAGTCTGCATAATTAGTGCAATAGAAAATAGATACTAGTAAGTTCGCTACTTCCCGTGCTTTTATTGTCGGTCTTGCTAAAAACTGTTTGCAAAGTTGTGTATATCCTAATCCTAATGCAGGCATTTCATCGGGCGATGCGATAAAATAATCTGTAAGACCCACAAATTTATTTGCGTTTTCAATTTGCTGTGCCCAGCAGCAATCGAGGCAAATAAAACCAGGTTTTTGTCTAAAGGATCTTTTGATCACATCTGCCATGCCGGAATATGTAAGTGATTCAGTATTTCCACGGCTATAGATCAAAAGGATAGGTTTGTCTTTATTCTTGTTTTTTGATATAACAGGGTATTCGCAAAAGCCTTCAAATGTCCAGCCATGTTGAGCCTTTGAAAATTTTTTTTCAATTCTGGCATCCTTCATCCGGGGATGAACGCTTACCAGCCTTGTATCAAAAGCTCCTTTAGAAATATCAGTTGTTGCAGGGCCCCCATGACCTTTATAAAAGAAGCCAAAATTCTTTGCCGGAAAATTTTGGATGGCCAGCTTTAATAGTTTTTCAAGGTTCTTTTTTGTAGTGAGCCCTTTTGCAGTAGTCGGCAGCTGGTGAAAACTTACATCGGATAAAAAATCTCCATCTTTATCAACATGATAAATTGAAGGAGCAGAAAACTTTTTTGAGAACTTATCTCCTTCAATAGCATCAAACAAGATCACAAAATCGACATCTTTATTGCTTCCTACCGAATATATTTCCTGTATTACCTTTAATTGCTCGTTAAAAAGATTATTCTTTGCACTTAGCAAAAAAATCAATGTCCATTTTTTTTTGGCTATTTTCTTTTTCATGGAGGAGGTTGGTTAGTCTAAAATTATTCTTAATTTAATTCATAATTGTAATGTTTCCATGAAGTCACCCTTTATTCTTGCGGTTTTCTTGTTTTTTGGGGTACAAAACACATGTATTGCGCAGCAGTTTAATGTCAAAACATATTCCTTTAATGAAGGGCTCACTACTTATAATATTAAAAAGGCGGTGCAGGATAAGTATGGATTTATCTGGCTGGCCACACAAGATGGTGTTTACAGGTATGATGGAAGCAATTTTGAACGTTATAAGAAGAGCAGCGATGGCATTAGAGAAAATTTCATTTTTGATATAGCATTGGGGAACGAGGAGAATCTTTATATCGCTTCATTCCTTGCCGGTGTGGATGTTATTAATATCCGAACATTGAAAGTTACTCCTCTCTTGTCGCAAAAAAAGGAAAATGAAGATGGACTGCCTGATCTGTGGATAGAAAAAATCTTTTGTGATGCAGAAAATAATTTATGGATAGGAGGGCAAGAATATCTGAAAGTATTTAATCTAAATGAAAAAAAGTTTAAAGATTTTCAGCAGGCTGTAACGATGAGACCGGACAATCATATCACTTTTATAGAGTCAGTGAATAAGAATACAATTGCAATTGGTGCGAAAGATTATGGCATTTTATTTTACAATACCACTTCATTAAAGATCCAGGATAGTGTAAGAGCACTGGAAAATATAAATAATATAACACTCAGTGATCTCTGTGTAAAAAATGATAGGTGTTATTTTAGCAGTGGTTCTAAAATATACAGCGGAAAATTTATTAACGGTGCCTGGCAACAGGGGAGAAAAATAATAATTCCAACTATTAGTGACAATGTTATTAATTGCATTACTACAGGCAGCAAAAATGAATTATGGCTTGGAACCAATAGTGGTATAGGTAAACTCGATCTTATAACAAATCAGTTCAGGACGATCAATAATGAATACTTCAACGCGGATAATTTTATTGCTGATCTTTTTCACGATAAAGAGAACGGTCTCTGGATAAGTTCTTCAAAAAATCTTATCAGGATGAATCTTATTCCTTCACCTTTTTATGCGATAAAAGGAAGCAGAGACGGAGGTACGAAACTAGATCATATTTATTCGCTTGTTCCAGTAAATAAAACTCAACTGTTTGCCTGTGGCACTGATGGATTGTATTTATGTGATCTTGTTACAGGGGATATAGAAAAAGTTAAAGGAACTGCTGCGTTAGGCATCGTAGACTATGTTTTTAAGATGAAGGAAGATCTTTGGCTTATCAGTTCCCGTGATGGAATGTATAGTTACCAACCGTCGAAAGATATTCTTTCAAAAGATGTATTCCTTAAAATGTATCCCGAATGGAAACCTTATGTCAATAATTATTTTAATAACACAGCCAGGTCAGGAAATAAAATATATTGGGCAAGTGAAGAGCAGGAAGGGCTTTTGATCTGGGATCCGGAACAACATATTATCAGGCAAGCTAAATCCGGAACGGTTTCTTCCAGGGGATTACCAGAAAATCATATTCATAATATCAAGTTTGATAAAGAGGGGTTCCTATGGTTATTGTTTGATAATTCAGTTGCAAAATATGACGTAGTAACGGATTCAGTTGTTAAGGTGCTCAAGTATGATCATAGTGGTAAGGGTTTTAATGCCGGGATCTTTTTTGATATGTACGATGATGGTACTGATCTATGGTTTGGTACATATGGCGGTGGTATTAATGGGTACAATAAAAAAACAGGTGAATGGAAATATATTACCGAAGACGATGGCTTATGTAATAATGCTGTGTATGGAATACTTCCTGAGCGGGACAGTATTTTCTGGGTTAGCACAAATAATGGGATCTCAAGAGTGAATTATAAAACTGAAAAATGTCTGAACTATTTTGTAGAAGATGGTTTGCACGATAATTCGTTTGATGAAAAAGGTGCTTTATTATTTGACAAAAAATTATTTTTTGCCGGTGTAAACGGTTTTACTTCTGTTGATCTCGAAAATTATTACAGCAGCTCTGTGGCGTTCCCCGTTTATATAAAAAAACTGGAGTATATAACAGGTAACAAGAGAACTAAGTTGAATGATCTCGAATGGAACAAAATAAAATTACCAGCAGGAACTTCGGCTGCTACTATTTCGCTGAGTGCAATATCCTATACAAGCAATAGACCGAGGTTCAGCTATAAGATAAAAGGTTTCCAGGATGAATATTTACCTGCAGGGGATAACAATAAAATAGAACTAAATGCTTTGAGCTATGGCGAATACGAGATAGACATTCGTTACATAAACGAAAAAGGAGAATTTGTTGAAGGAATAGTAGGGATCCATCTTGAAATACTTCCTTTTTGGTATCAAACATGGTGGTTTAATATGTTAGTAGCAATCGTTGCCCTATCAATTATAATATCTATTGTTCGCCTTATTTATATTTCAAGGTTGAGAAAGCAAAGAGCTGTATTAGAAAAACAATTAGCGGTACAATTCGAAAGGCAAAGAATATCCGCTGAAATGCATGATGATATCGGGACCGGACTTTCGGGTATAAGGCTCCTGACAGAAATGACCAAGGGCAAGGTAAAAGACACTGCTGCAAGTGGTGAAGTTGAAAAAATATATGAGTCGGTTGGTGATATTTCGGCTAAAATGAAGGAAGTGATCTGGAGTTTAAATACCGAGAATGATCAATTGTCCAGTCTAATTTCTTATATTCAAAGGCAGGCAAGATCTTGGTTGGAAAATTATCCTTGCCAGCTTATCATTACTATTCCGGAAAAAATACCGGACCTGGAAATTGGCGGTGAAGCAAGGAGAAATATTTTTCTTACGGTGAAAGAAGCTGTCCATAATATTATTAAACATTCAGGCGCCGATAAAGTAACTATTAATATTGCCTGTAACGAACAATTGATCATTACAGTTTCGGATAATGGTAAGGGAATGCATGATGAGGAAAATAGTAATGTAGGCAATGGACTTAAAAACATGAAACAGCGAATTCATCAATTGAATGGAAAATTTTTAATTCAAAACCATGAAGGATTTACCTTAAAGTTTGAAATTCCTTATAAACAAATTTTATGATCAAAGTAGCTATCATAGAGGACAACGATCAATTCCGCACAGCCCTGGAAACAATTATAGACCAGGAAAAAGATACAACGTTAGGGGGTTCGTATACAAGTGCTGAAAAAGCATTAATTGGATTAATGCAATCACCGCCTGATGTTGCGATCGTAGATATTAGTTTGCCGGGATTGCGTGGTCCCGAACTGATCGTCCGTCTGAAAGATAAGATTCCTCAAACCCTATTCATGGTATGTACAATTCATGATGATAATGAGACAATTTTTGAAGCCTTAAAAAGCGGTGCAGCAGGTTATATAGTAAAAGATCCAATTACTAAAGAAGAAATTGTAAAAGCCATTCGTGATCTTTTCAATGGTGGTTCACCTATGAGTCCTTTTATTGCCAGGAAAGTGATCGGCGCTTTTCAAAAACCGGCGATCAACGATGTAAATTCTTTATTGAGCCAGCGGGAAAAGGAAGTGCTTGAACAGGTAGCGCAAGGCTTGCTATATAAGGAAATTGCCATACGGCTTGCTATCAGCCCGGAAACGGTAAAAAAACATCTTAAGAATATTTATCAAAAACTACACGTGCAAAATAAGGTGGAGGCGCTAAATAAATTCAGGCTTTTATAAACTCATACCTCAACAAAAAATTGCCCGACATAGGCAAACAGTTTTTTTTTATCTTGCTAAATCTGTTTCTTTTCCTCTATCGTATCTATTCTTGTATTACCCCGGGAGCATTCAAATAAATCCGTCTGAGAACTTATACCCTGCCTGTGATTCTTCTTTTTTTATTACTTAAATTTTATTTTATTATGAAAAGAAAAATTTATGCTTCCATTTTATTGGGAGCAATGCTCCTCAATGTCTTTCCTTACGGAGCATTTGCATCCAGTCATAGAGAAGCTCCACTAATTGCTAACGACCCGCTAGCGGATAATACAGATCTCTATGCGTTTCGCAGCCCCGATGATCCTAATAAAGTAACAATCATCGCATGTTATGTTCCTGGTCAATTGCCACAAGGCGGACCTAATTATTACTCTTTTGGAGAAAACATTCGTTATGAAATTCATGTTGATAATAATTTAGCTACAAAAGGCGATGACATTACCTACCGTTTTACATTTAAACAACAAAACGAGGACCCAACCACCTTTTTTAATATTCGTTTGGGGAAACAAAATCTGAAAACTACTTACAAACTTGAAAAGAGTACAGATGGTGGTAAAAGTTTCAGTACGGTTGTTTCAAATGGTGTTGTACCTCCGCCAAACATCGGCCCACGTTCTATAAGTTCACCAGTTGGATTGAATGCACCCGATTATGAGTCATTGATCCAAAGTTCAATTGCCACTGCAAACAGCGGCGAAAAAGTTTTCTGTGGTACTTCGGATGATCCTTTCTTTGTTGATCTTGGTGGAATTTTTGATCTGGGTGATGCGCCACGTACAACAGGTACACAATCGATCGATGGCTTAAAATGTTTGAATGTTTCTACCATCGCATTGCAGGTTGATATTTCAGCATTGCAAAAGGATCATAAATCAGCTTTACAGGCCGCGAACATTCTCGATCCAGATTATGTAATTGGTGTTTGGGCATCAGCAAGCCGTCAGAAAATAAGCGTCTTAAAAGATTATAAAGACTATGAAAACAATAATAATGGTACCAGTAATAGCGGCCCATGGATCCAGGTTTCCCGTCTTGGCATGCCATTGACTAATGAAGTTATTGTACCGATTGGTATGAAAGACTATTGGAATGCATTGACTCCTTACCAGGATCTTGAAAGACTGAATACATTTGGTAATCATTTCTACAACCCGGAGTTAGGTCTTTATATGGATGATGCATTGTTTGGAACTGCTGTACCGGCATTATCAAAACTGCGTATCCAGAAAAACTCCCTGGCTTGTGCTTTCGGTGGTACAGGTTTTGGTTTTGGCAATGGACAAAATGGTTTATATGGATTAAAAGGTAATGCATTATTAGATGGGACTGCATTGGCAGAAAATGCATTTGGTGGTTTATTGTTGCCGGCTGCAAACTCGCCACGTTCGGTTGATCTCTGGCCGATCTTTAATACAGGTGTTCCTAATATCAGACCTTATCAATTAGCAACAGGTAAAGGGGGTAATCCATTAGCAGCAGGTAAACCATTTATTAATAATTTTTTACCTAATGGTGGTGATATGCTTCGTCTCAATATGGCAGTACCGCCTACACCACGCAACGATCCTCAATTCAATAATCTTGGAATTGTCCAGGCGGCAGTATTAGGTTTAACCGACCCTACTTATAATGCAAGTGCATCTCTACAATTCATTCCAAACATGGATGGATTTCCTAACGGCAGAAGACTGGAAGATGATGTTGTAAGAATAGAATTGCAGGCGGTAAGCGGAATTGCACTCGCAGCTATTGGTCTTTGGTATGATGATTATAATTGTGCTGGCAGTCCTGTGACGCAAGACCTGGTAGATGTTCTTACTTATAATGCAGGTGTGACAGTCAACGACGCAGCGCTTAAATCATCTTTTCCTTATGTTGCCTCACCATGGCCGGGTACACATAATTGCAATTGTGATAACAACACAGGGGTAAGGCCAACTACAAATGTTGATGAAATACAAATGAAGAAAGCTCCATCAACAAGTCTTGGTCTTGCTTCACCGGAAATCAATTTATCAACTTATCCTAATCCTGGAACAAACAACAATACTATAAAATATAGCGTGAATGTTCCTTCACAGGTAAGGATAGTTGTGTATGATATGCAGGGCAAACTGGTAAAAGTACTGGCCGATAAAAATCATGAAACTGGCATATATAATGTACAATGGGATATGAGTAAGTTATCAAACGGTACTTATGTAGTAACCGCTGCTAAAGACGGTAACGTAAAACAAACCATTAAAGTGGTTAAAAATTAAAAAGCAGATCATACAACAGGTTCGCTCTAAAAGCGGACCTGTTGTTCTTAACCATTATAGAATAAAAAAAATTGCAATATGAAAAAGACATTTTTGTATTCGTTTCTACTTGTATTGTTTGTGGCGGCATCTGCATTTATGCTTGCACGTATTACAAAAAAGGGTAATAAAAATGAAACTGTTTATAGCAAACTGCTTCCACGAAAAACTTCACTTGCTTATGCAGCAGAATGGGCAGTAGTAAAAAATAATGTTGATGTATTGATAAAAAAAATAGATGAGAACCCTACGGATATCAAATCACTGCTTGCTTTAACAGCACACTATATACAAGAGGGTCGTAACACAGGTAACTTTAATTATTATAATGAGGCCGCATTAAAATGTATCAATACAATACTTGAAAAAGATGCAAAAAGTTTTGAAGCGCTTACATTCAAAGCCACTATTCTTCTTTCACAGCATCGTTTTTTTGATGGGCTAGCGATTGCAAATCAAGTCCAGAAGCTTTATCCATACAATGCATATGTGTATGGGTTGCTGGTAGATGGTTATGTTGAAACCGGAAAATATAAAGAAGCAATTGAAGCCGCCGATAAAATGATATCTATAAGACCTGATATCCGTTCTTATTCACGCATTGCTTATTTACGGGAAATACATGGTGATATCCCTGGAGCAATTGAAGCAATGAAAATGGCAGTAAATGCAGGTGCCCCCGGTGATGAAAACACCGAATGGTGTCGTGTGCAGTTAGGTAAATTATTTGAGAAACTCGGAAATGTAAATGAAGCGAAAATGCATTATACAATCGCAGCCAATAACCGTCAAAATTATCCTTATGCATTGGCAGGTCTTGCAAGAATTGCTTCAGAAGAAAAAAACTATGATAAGGCACTTGACCTTTATATGCAAGCTGATTCACTTATACCAGATCATACATTTAAAGAAGGAATTGCGGAAATATATAATTTAACAAGGCAAACCGAAAAAGCAAAAAAAGTTGCCGGGGAAATCCTGAACCAAATGAAAAATTTTTCATCTTCAAAGGAAAATAAAAATGCAGGACAAAATGAAGATCATGAAATGGCGCATGCATATATGGGTGTAAATAATTATGACAAAGCACTTGAATATGCTTTGCTTGAATATAATCGTCGCCCTGAAAATATTGAAGTGAATGAAACTGTGGCTATTGTTTATTACGCGAAAGGAGAATATGCAAAGGCTTTGCCGTATATAGAAACGGCATTGAAAACAAATTGTAAAAACCCTGAACTGCTTTGCCATGCAGGATTGATCTATGCAAAATCAGGCGATAACATAAAAGCAAAAATATTTTTGAAACAAGCCTTGCAAAATGATCCACTGACCTCTGTCTCACTCAAAACCGAAAGTGGAGAGATGTTGGGATATTTAAAGTAACTTCTTTATAAAGGATAAATGAAAACACCATCTTAAATAGAGGTGTTTTTTGATTAGTACAATTTCAATCAGGATTTCACTTTTCTTACTATTGTAGTTGCACCTCCATCCAATGTCATATCATGCGGCTTGTTTGTTTTCCAGGCACCTCTTGTAAAATCAGGCACATCTACAGTTTTTGATCTTGCTTTTACAGATTGCTGGCTTAAATGAAAGATACTGCTCCATGCTGCAGCATCGTACACATTCTGATCAAGTGGTAAACCATTGCGCAAACAATCGATCAATCTCCAGTCCATAATAAAATCCATACCACCATGTCCGCCAACTTCTTTTGCTATTTCACCAATATGATTAACGATCGGCGGCGAATATTTTTTATACAATTCATCTAATTCTTCTTTTTTGATCCAGCTATGACCAAAAGCAATTCGCTCAGGGCCGGGCCATTTTTGTGCAGCGCCTTTTGTACCGCTTACCAAATGAATTCTTGAATAAGGACGAAGAGAAGAAACATCATGTTGAAGCATAATGCTCTTGCCTTTATTTGTGCGAATAATTGTTGTATTCATATTGCCACGGTAAGGCTTATCAACATATTCTTTAAAGAAATCATCTTTGGCAGCCATATCTTTTGCAAGATTGTTCAATGTAAAATCATTGGTGCTCATACTTACAAGGTGATCAAACTTGTCGCCGCGATTTATATTCATGCATTGTGCAATGGGGCCAAGACCATGTGTTGGATAAAGATTTCCGTTCTTTCCGATATTTTCTTTTAACCGCCACATATCGGCATATGCTTTTTTATTAAACAAGTAATCTTTGGAAAGATCATGAATATAGGCCCCTTCAGCATGTACTAATTCGCCAAATAATCCTTGTCTTACCATATTTAATGTTAACAATTCAAAAAAATCATAACAACAATTCTCCAGCATCATGCAATGCCTCTTTGTTTTTTCAGAAGTTTCAACTAACTGCCAGCATTGATCAACTGTTTCTCCGGCATTTACTTCACTAGCTGCATGCTTTCCGTTTTTCATCGCGTAGACAGATATAGGAGCATGAAGATGCCAAGGTGTACAATTATAAACAAGATCTATCTCATTGCTTTCACACATTGCTTTCCACCCATCTTCTCCGCTGTATTCTTTTGCCTTAGACAAACCTGCTTTTACAAGTATATTATTCGTTTTTGTCGCACGATCAGGATACTTATCGCATAAAGCTTTAACTTCTACTCCCTGTATCACACTTAATCTTTCTACTGCTCCGGGGCCCCGCATGCCAAGACCGACTACGCCAATTCTTACGGTATCCAATTTTGGAGCGGCATAACCACACATATTGAAGCTTTGCTTACCATGATCGATCACCTCATTTCTTTCCTCTTCGTTTTTTTTCACTTTGGCGAGAGATGGAAGACTAATGGATAATGCACCGGTCCCCAAAGAAAGGGTACGTAAAAATTTTCTGCGGTTTGATTTCATATTGCAATGATTGAGACTGCAAGTTTATGAAATAATTCATACTGTGCTGGAATTGACAAAAAACAACACAATCGTATGTGTATGCTAACATTGTATTGAGCAAAGAAATTGAAACCTGGTTTCACTGTTAACAATATTCTTCCCGGGTTTATCACCTATTGAAATCAGTTAAAAGACCGTTGTTGGCAGCCATCTATTGGAGTTATGTTTGGCGTGTCAATCATTTATGTTAATAATGATTTTATGAAAAAGGTATTACTACATTTTATTTATCTCGCTGCTTCGGTTGGGGTTTCATTATATGACGCAAAAAGAGCCATTCTTACTGCAACAGATCCGCAAGACAAGAAAAAAGCAAATGGCAATACCAGGTTTAGAAAAAAGATTGTTCAGTTTTATCCACCAAAAAAGCCATAAAATGAAAAAAGAACGCTACAACATTTTTAATAAGTGTCACAAGGGGCTTCGCTGCCTGGTATTAGAAGCATGGGCGAAAACTAATAAATGCGATTTTATGAGTACCAGCGAGGTAAATGATTGTATAGTTACTCTCCTCAAGGCGATCAGGTATTATATTTATCATATCAGGAGAGGGAATATGATCATTCATAGTGCTATAAACCCTGTAGCGCCATATATAGTTACCCTGCTGGAGAAGATCAATGCAAAAGGAATAGAGGTAGCATCATCAATCGAGTATAAAATTTACCAGTTCAATACTGAGAGCCAGGGAAAAGGTATCATTGATTTTGGAATTGAACTTCAATCATCAATATTTTCATTCACTTCCATTGTTGTGCAACATATTAAAAAGGAAGAAACGGTATTGAATGAATTGCTTTGGCAAAATTTCACTGATTGCGAACTGTTTGAGCTGGAAGTAAAGATCATGAGCAATTTTGTTCCTGAAGAAAAAGAATGGTTTAACAACCAGGTAATGAAATGCCTGGATGACAATGAAATTGCAAAATGGATCGACCACGTATTATCCTTCGGAAATGCCTATGACGCTGATCTGTTGATGGAATCCACAAGATCAGCTTTGTCGGAAAGTCGCTGGCAAATCATCAGCAGAAATATCATGCAAAGAGCATGACGGAGCGAATGAACTAAACGTAATTGCAAGAATAGTATTTCAGATCACTTTGCAACTAAATAATCAAACAGCAATGCACTTCATTTGAAGTGCATTTTTTTTATTCAAGTCGTAAACAAATTTCTTTCCCGTGTTTTAGCGGCACTCAATTAGGTTTTAGACTGAGATTCTTTCAGCTAAATGACGCTTGTCTTTACCTGTATTGCTGAGTTATGTTTGGTTTATCAATTTTATTAATAACCATAAAAACTTTTTTATGAAAAAGCTAGCTATCTCTTCGGCCATTTTAATGCTTGCAGTATTTGTTATGTCGTGCAACAAACAAGCTGACCTTGTAACCCGGCCAGTCACCGGAACCATTGTAAGCGATTGGTTTTCGCTTTTTGTCGACCAGGTATCTGATGATATGGGAGGAGTTTATTTACAGGGTATGAAACCATTTTACAACCAGGCGGCGTATAATAAAAATAGTCATGTGGAGTTGGCCTATGTTTCAATGCCTGGCCAGCAAGCCGCGGTGATCAGTCATTTGCCAATGAACCTGGAGTTATCGCAGGGTGCTTCTGACCACATTTATGGTTTTAGCTTTTGGATGGATAATGCCGGGTTTTTTCTTAGCATCCAAAATTTAAACGATGCTACTATAGCTCCCGACCCATCGATCATCCAGGATTTCAAATTCAGGTATATCATCATCCCAAGACAGGTGTACCATACTTTGGGTATTGATTGGGATAACTATGATGAAGTAGCTCAAGCCTTACATCTATAGTCCCGTTTAGCCCGGTGTACCTATAACTCATTTACCGTGTGGCATATTGATACCGGCCAGCCCTTCTTTCAAATCAAGTCGGGCTGTTTTTTATTTCCAGTGTTTTAGCGGTAATGCTTTAGGTAAAAAAAGCGCTTTTAAATCAGCTAAACAACCCTTGTTCCCGGTATCAAAACTAAGTTAGGTTTGAAGTGTGCAAAGTAATCAATCAAAAATCTTTTTATGAAAGCGATTAAAATCATTTGTGCCGTTTTTGTACTCATAGTAGTACCTGGTTGCCTGACTGTTTTCAATAGCAGTAATAGTGTGAACAAACCTTCGTCACCGGCCGTTACTGAACGAACAATGATCAGTTCCTGGTTTAACCTGTCGTTGTACCCGATTTCGGACCGAACCGAATTCTACCTACAGGGTACCGAATATTTTAAAAAGTCCGTGGATTATGACAAAGATTATCATGTAGAACTCGCATATATTTTGATACCCGATGATAGGGCACCTGTTTATAAACGTTTGCCGATGAATTTTGCTGTGTTAGGTGATTGCAAGACAGAGGAATTCAGCTTCCGGTTTTCAATAGATCATATTGGATTTAGCCTGAGTGTCAGAAATCTCGACCCGACCGTAATTACAATTGATCCACACATATACCAGGATTTCTTCTACCGCTATATCGTTATTCCAAGATCATTATTCAACAATTTGGCGATCGATTGGGATAAATATGAGAAAGTAGCTCAAGCCTTAAACCTATAGCCCAGTCTCGTCGGGGTTTATCAATAACTTCCCTACAGAGTAGCTTATTGATACCTGGCAGCCCGTCTTCGAATCGAACGGGCTGTTTTTTTATCACCGGTGTTTTCACGGTACCAAATATGGTTGAAAAACCCTTGTTGATACCCTGCCTGGTATTTTATTTTTATATAAGAATATAAGCAGTCGTTAGTAGTTCTTTTTGTATGGTAGTTATTAGTTTATAATGACATTACCATTAACCTCCCATCCTCCTTCTCAGGCATCCGGCATCAAACTTACAATTGATAAAGGATGCACGCCGGCCCTTTTCCCGAGCCAGAAAGGGTTGGCTTTTTTTATCCCCGTGAAAACACGGGGATAAAAATGGATAAAGGACGGTAGTTTAATATAGTATGCGGGGATTAGGTTTGTAAAGTAAATTGAATATTAGAAATTTTTTATGATGTAGTTCAAAGATGTTAAGGAAAGTTGTACCTTAAAAGTTCGTCTTTAAAACAAGCATCCCTTTTTTTAACCACTAAATTTTTTTGTTATGGCTACAAAAGACAAAGCCGGAAAAGGTCGCAACGGATCAAATAAAAGGCGCAGCCAATCAAATGGAAAGGCAGCTGGAGATCCAGATAAAGACAAAGCTTCTATAGCGCTTAATAATTTCAAAGCGGCTGCAGATCCAAATAAAGACAAAGCCGCCGCAATTAAAGCAGCAAAAGATAAGGCTGGCGTATTAATAAGGCAGCTTGAAGCTATAGCCGCGTTCGGTGGGTTTACGGTGAATGAACTAGCTGATCTGCAAAATGATTTAACAAGAGTGGCAAGTTTAATTGCCAGGGTAACTAAAAAACCTGTTGGAGTTCTAAGAAACGGCTCAAATGGTGATTCCAGAGATATAAAAACACTCTATCTTGAATCAGTGAATGAAAGACTCAAAGACAAATTAATAGAAGTGTTACTGGAGAAGTAGCTGAGGTCCTAGTCCCATTTGTTGCAAAACCCGTTAATCTTAAAGGACACAATTCAAATTGTTGTACTTGCGATGAGTTGACCCATTTTCGAACCCAACAAACAACTAATCACCGCGGAAAGCTCATTTTCGAAGATGAAATGGCAAGGAAATTTTGCATCTGCCGATATTGGTCGCATTCTAAATAAATGTACTACATTATTAATCTCAAATGCCCGCCGCTATATTTTATAAATAATGACATTGAATAAGAGCGCCAAGACCGCGGAATCATTTTCTTAAATATATTCTGCTATTAAGTCTTGCAATCGAATATTTTCTTGAATTAGATCCATCTGCATGTAAACCTCCTCATCAATGACAGGCATTTTAGTCTCTTCACCCTCCACTTTTTTCATAAATTTAAAAATTACTTCGTTCCATTCATTCTTTTCGCTGAACGTATTCACATAATCTTTTTCCTTTTTATCAAAATACTTCCCGCGTTCAGCATCATCAGTATGATCCCTGGCAGAGCTGGGAAAATAGAAAGC
>Ga0193740_1000093_pt1 | contig 24718 bp, 23 predicted proteins | sample L2s1metaG_FD_145072 | JGI IMG/M metagenome (GOLD analysis project Ga0193740, IMG submission 145072) | Soil microbial communities from a riparian zone of the East river system, Colorado, United States - L2s1 | ecosystem: Environmental > Terrestrial > Soil > Riparian zone | place: USA: East River... | reverse complement strand
AGGACGGGTTAGGTGATACCATTCGTGTTTCGTTGACCGAAGATCCTGAACTGGAGATACCGGTTTGCAGGGATATAGTTGAAAGATATAGCCCGTCCCCAACAACCACTCTAAAAATTGAACACTCTACTAAAGCCCTTTCCCGGTGGGAAGGGGACCAACACTCCAATAATGCAAAAACTTTAGATAAAATAAGTTTCTCCAATTCAGGTTGCTCCTCTGAGGAGCAGGGGGCCGGGCTTCCCGATAGTCCATTCGAATACAAAAGACGGGAAACCCTTTTAGTTAGCAACATCGGCGATAATCGTGTACCTGTGGTTATTGCTGACCTGAGCAAACTGGCATCCATCACTCCGATACACTTGCAAAGCGTTGGCTACAGTTACGATGAACTAACCGATAAATGGACAATTGCGGATACCGCAGCAGATTACATTTTTACAGGACACACTGTTATAGATTTTGCATTACCCGGAACATTAAAAGTTATCGTATACCCGGCAACATGGTTATTGGCCGAAGACAGGGAAAAATACTTTCCCATTTTTGATGACATGGGTTATGTAAACTCGGAGTACAAAAGAAATGATCTGAATTTTGTGATGATTGATTGCTTAAGTAATGAAGGGAGCGATTGGGGATACCTGGAGTCTTTTGCAAATGACCCGTCTGTTGTTTTGTGCTTAAGCAGCACCAATAAAAATGCAATGCAATCCGTGCGCGGGATGTTCGTTGGATTGGCGAACCGCAACATTAAGAATCCGGTGGTATTGATTGTTGACAGTAGTTGGCAAACTGCAGATGAACATTTAATTCATTATGCCACGGAAGCTGGTGCGTTGTTTTTAGAAGGAATGGGAGATGGCATTTGTTTGGGAATGACATCTGAAAGTTATAAGGCTGCAATGGGCGCTCAAAATACCAAAGCGGCTACTTCGGGCAGAAAATATTTACAAAATCAATCGGTTGAACAATTCATCAATAACACGGCCTTTAGCATACTGCAGGCAACAAGAACACGTATTTCTAAAACGGAATACATCAGCTGCCCGAGTTGTGGTAGAACTTTGTTTGATCTGCAGGAAACCACGGCAAAAATCCGTGCTGTCACTCATCATTTGAAGGGTGTGAAGATTGCAATCATGGGTTGTATTGTAAATGGCCCTGGCGAAATGGCTGATGCCGATTTTGGTTATGTTGGGAGTGGACCCGGAAGAATTACCTTGTACAAAGGAAAAGATATTGTTAAACGAAATGTTCCCAGCGAAATTGCAGTTGAAGAACTAATCAACCTTTTGAAAGAAAATGACGTCTGGATAGAACAACAAGTATTAATCAACTAAACAAACAACATGAAAAAATTCCTGCTCTTTATTTCGTTTACTTTCCTGACCGTATTTTTTCTCACCGGGTGCTTTGATTCACAGGAAGATGTAACCATCAAGGCGGATGGCTCAGGCGTTTATAAAAACTCTGTAGATATGAGTGGGTTGTTCGATATGCTTCAGATGGCCGCCATGATGGATACATCTGCAAACAGCCAGATGAAGCAATTTTCTGACAAAAATGTGGACAGTACCTTTTCCCTTGCCGCATTTGCAGATACATCATCTAAACTTTCCGCAGAAGAAAAAGCATTGTTGAAAGACGGCACTGTACATCTTAATATTAACCAGCAAAACAAGGTTTTTAAAATAGACATGACCTATCCATTTAAAAAAGTGGACGATCTCCAAAAAATTCTTGAACTCCAAAAAAGTAAAAAGGGATTTAATCCGTTGAGGCAGGCGGGTGAAAGTCCTGCTCTTCCGGGACTTGGCCAGGATTCGGCAGATGGGGATTCACCATTAGACGGTATAGACATTGTTTATAAGAATGGTTTGATCGAAAGGAAGATCGATCAAAAGAAAATAGATGATGCTAAAGAAAGTGAAGCTGGTAACCAATTGAAAAGCATGGGCGAGATGCTAAATGGCGTTACATTCAGTACTGTCATTCATCTGCCCAGACCAGTGAAATCTTCCACTGGCGAAAAAATTTCTTTATCCGATGATAAAAAAACGGTGAGAATGAAATACAGTTTGTCGGATATGATGAAGAATCCGAAGCAGCTTGAGTTTAAAATAGAATATTAAAAAACTAAAAAATAGAAATTTTAAAAGCTGTCGAAGGACAGCTTTTTTATATTCATCCGGCGTATGAATATCATTACTTCATTCTTTAACCAATATTTGGTTGATGAAAGGCTATCGTAACCATTTAATACCTTTCATTGGTCTCATTCAGTATTCTCCACAACAAATCTTTTAACTGCTGAATATTTTTATTGGTAACTGAAGAAATGAAAATGCAGGGAATATTTTCCGGCAGCTCTTTTTCAATTGCATTTGTCAATTCAGCGTCCAGCATATCACTTTTGCTGATGGCGATAATAAATTGTTTGTGCAATAATTCAGGATTGTATTGTTCCAGTTCATTCACAAGCACGTTAAATTCCTTACTATGATCTTTGCTATCAGCCGGAATAAGAAACAGTAAAACCGAATTGCGTTCGATGTGACGAAGAAAACGATGACCTAATCCTTTCCCTTCTGCGGCACCTTCAATTATACCAGGAAGGTCAGCAATGCAAAAGCTTTTACCATCGCGGTACTCCACCATTCCAAGGTTGGGTGTAATGGTAGTAAAAGCATAGTCTGCAATCTTTGGCTTAGCTGCAGTCATTACCGAAAGCAGGGTGGATTTACCAGCGTTAGGAAATCCTACCAATCCTACATCGGCAAGCACTTTTAATTCGAGAACTTTCCATCCCTCTTCGCCTGGCAGGCCAGGCTGCGAATGTTCAGGTGCCTGGTTGGTTGCCGTTTTAAAATTTGTGTTTCCCAGGCCGCCCTTACCGCCAGGCAACCAAATTTTTTCTTCACCATCCATTAAAATTTCAATTTCCTTCTCTCCTGATTCTTCATCCCTGGTAATGGTTCCTAAAGGGACTTCCAGTACGATGTCCTTACCATTACGGCCAGTCCGGTTGTTATCAGATCCATTTTCACCGTCTTCGGCAATTACATTTTTATGATATCGTAAGTGAAGTAAGGTCCAAAGGTTGCGGTTGCCTTTTAGTATAATATGCCCACCACGACCCCCGTCGCCTCCATCAGGCCCTCCAAATGCAGTCAATTTATCCCGGCGAAAGTGCTTGATGCCTGCACCACCATGACCGCTTTTACAAAAAACTCTAATCTGGTCTACAAAATTGCTCTTCTCCAAAACATATTCTATTTAGGTCACAAAGATATTTTCCTGGGTTGCCATTATGCGCAATAAAACAAAAATCTATCGTGTTTTAAAAAACAAACGCTGGCTTACGGGCCAGCGTTTTCGTCAGAGGGTTCAGGGTCTTTTACTGAACCACAAGTTTTTGAGTAAAAACAGATTGACTGGTGCCATCCAATACTTTCACCATATAAATTCCATTGGTATTACGCCTGTCCAGTTTTAATTCCTGTATTTGGTTTTCGGTTTCAATAGCAATTTTCCTTTGCATTACGGTTCTTCCCAAAATATCTCTTAATTCAACAGTATAGTTGCCAGCAGGAACCTTAGTGAATTGCAACCTGATAGCACTAGTAGTGACAGGATTAGGATAGACAGCAATAAGATTGGCAAATTTTTCCTCTGGGCGGATCAGTCGTTGAATTTCTGAGTTGGTAAGTTTCGGTGTTTTTTGGGTGGATATAAAGTTGCTATTGGCCAGGTCAGAACTCCGAAAAACGCCGTTTACTGCTTTGTATGGCTTTGCACTCCAGTCAGCAGGATTCACTATATAATATTTATTCCCGTCAATAGCGCTGCTCACCAACAAATTACCATCGCCATCAACCACCGCACCGTTCACTGTAAAGTTTTGTTCCAGGCCATTAATATTTCCTAAATATTTTGCAACCTTGCTTTCGGTGTTTACTGTAAATACTGTATTTCTTGCAGTGAGAATAAGCAAGTTACCTTTATCGTCACTGATCATATCTCCACCGAAACTACTGCAACGATTGTGAATGGAAATTCCATTGTTGGAAGGATCATCTACAAGTGATCCTAAGTGTTCAATTGTAGTGGTTTTCTTGGCAGTAGAAAAACGGATGAATGTATTACCATCGCTTGAAATTGCATAACCATATCCATCAGGAGCGATCACCATGCGTGTAATAATTTTTCCCTCATCGTTATGCATACTACCCGTTTTGGTAAATGCCTGGTCGCTTACATAATAAACTCTCATAGTTCGCAGGTCGATGTAACGAAGCTGATCGACAAACATCGGGGTAAAGTAAAGGCGATTATGTTTTTTGTCATAAGCGGCGGCTGCGACCCCTGTAGCAAAAGGCGAATGTAACATCGTTCCATAACGGGCATCAGCTGACTGAGTCAACTGCTTTTTTGAAACGGCATCGTACACAATCAATTTATCGCTGGTACCATTCAACAATACATCGCTGTACTGACCTGTTTGAAGATCGATCTTTCTCAAAGCATTCCAGCCTGCACCTTCTTTTGAAAGATCAGTTATGGCGTATGCAAAGTGGTCATTCTGTGCGTAAATAGTTGAAGAAGTAAAGACGGCAGCTGCAAGGGCTGCAAAAAGTAAAGCTCTTCTCATACTTGTTGATTTATGCGGTTAACGGAACATTTAAGTTACGAAATTTGACGCACATAAAAATTTTTTTACATAAAACCTGCCACGTTTTATAAGACCTATCAGGGTTTTTTAAAAGGTTGGTAAGTGGAATGAGAGATTGGTTGCTGCTTTACATCCTGGCGCAAGGGCTCGCAAGGTTTTAGCGTTTGAAAACATACGTTTGGCAGTTGCTGGTACAATTTAGTGCCTTCGGTCTTCCAGGAGATCATTTCATCACTCACCTTTTGTACTATTTTTGAAGGATTACCAACAACCAAAGAACGGGATGGAATTTTTTCACCCTGCTTAATGAAACAAAGTGCTCCTACAATGCATTCATCACCTAATTCAACTTCATCCATTATAACAGCATTCATGCCGATCAAACAATTTTTGCCAATAGTTGCCCCGTGAATGATAGCTCCATGCCCAACATGTGCAGACTTTTTTAATAAGACGGTTACCCCGGGGAACATATGTACAGTACAATTTTCCTGCACGTTACACCCATCTTCGATAATGATTTTTCCCCAATCGCCACGCAAGGCGCAACACGGACCAATGTAAACATCTTTCCCAATAACAACATTTCCTGTAACTGTTGCTTGCGGATGCACAAACGAAGATGTATCAACGACTGGTTTAATTCCATTGAATTCGTAAAACATTACACAAGAGTTTTGCCTGTTCTAAAACATGTTCCTTTGAACAACGCTATTTGTTCGTCTCTTTGATTTGTAACAGTAATCAGATAAACACCTGTGCTCCTACCATTGTGAAACTCTTTGGCTTCAGCGGTTAAAACATCGCCAACATTCACGGCTTTAGTGAATGTGATGGTGACATCAAGGGCTACAGATAAATTATTTCGATTATTGCAGGCAAATGCAAAAGCGCTATCAGCTAAAGAAAATGGTAACCCACCGTGCACAATTCCAAAACCATTCACCATTTCTTTACGAATTGTCATTTGAATTTTGCTATAGCCTTCTTTAATTTCCAAAACTTTAACCTGCATCCACTGGCTGAAGAAATCATTTTCCATCATGTGATCAACAACATTTGTTGCCAATTCATCTTTTTCCTGTTGATTCATTCGCCTTTAAAATTTGGTTTACGTTTTTCCAGGAATGCCTGAACACCTTCCTTGTAGTCACCGGTATTGCCAGCACGTTCCTGGAACAATTCTTCGTCGTGCAACTGGTCATCATAATTATTGACCATTGAGGTATTCAGGATTTGTTTTGTAAGTGCTAATCCCTTTGTGGGCATACGTGCCAGCGTTATAGCGATGTTTACTGCCTCATGCTCAAAAACATCATCTGGAAAAACCCGGTAGATCATTCCCATCCGTTCTGCTTCTTCTGAAGGAACTTTTTCACCAAGCATCATTAACGCTGAAGCTTTTTGCCATCCTATCAATCGGGGTAGAATGTAGGTTCCTCCGCTATCTGGTATCAGGCCAATTTTAGAAAAGGCTTGTACGAATGATGCCGAGTACGTAGCAACAACGACATCACAAGTCAATGCAATATTTGCACCGGCTCCTGCTGCCACTCCATTCACAGCTGCGACAACAGGCTTTTCTAATCGTCGTATATGCCGGATGATTGGATTATAATGCTCGGCCAAAATATTTGTAACCATTCGCCCTTTTGGATCAACCACTTCTTCAAGGTCCTGACCTGAAGAAAATGCTTTACCGGCACCCGTTATATATACACAACGTACTTCCCTGCTTTTACATTCTTCCAGTTTTTCCTGCATTAGTAAAGCCATTTCCCTATTGAAGGCATTGTATTTTTCGGGACGGTTGAGTGTAATGAAAGCAATGGCATTTTTTATTTCAAAAAGTATAGAGCTCATACTATTTCGGATAATTAGGATGATTTAAAACATTCATAGCCTGGTTAATATGGCGTTGTTCATGAACAGTAATTATTTGCATAGCGTGATGCAAACTATAACTTACAAATGAACTGGCAGGAGAAGTGATCACTAACTTATCCTTATTCAAAAGGTTCAGTTGACGAAAATAGTTGATTAAAATCTCCTGGTGTTTTGAAAAATCTTCAATGATGGAATTGGAAAGACTGCTTGTTGATGGTGTGAATATTTTTGGGTTCTTTAATTTTTGTTTGGATTGAGGGCCAAGATATTTGACCATTATGGGACCAAACATTTTATTAAACGGATTTAATTTTTGTGCCAGTGGTAATTGATAAGTTTTACTGATCAATTTTTCAAATGTTGGAAAATAACTTGTATTCGAAACGATCAAATGATCAAGACATTGAGCTATACTCCATTTGGACAGGTCAGGCTTCCAGTTCAATTGTTCATTGGAAAGCGAAGAAAAGCTTTGCGTTACCTGCTGTGTTGTGCTATTAAGACTTGCAATTAAATCCATAACCCAAATAAATACGTGAAATTATACATTAATGGCACTTGAAATAGTCAAATGCTTCTTTGCAATCCAGGCAGCGATACATGGACTTACACGCAGTAGAGCCAAACTGGCTTATTAATTCGGTATGCCATGAGTTACATCGTGGGCATTGGACAGCCTCTTGCCGAAACATTTCTGAAGAACAAAACTGTTGTTTTGGATTTGGCGGAGCAATGCCAAAAGCTTTTAATTTTTTTTTGCCTTCTTCACTCAGCCAATCAGTTGTCCATGCAGGCGAGAGCTGTTGTTGGACGGTAATATTTCTGAAACCCTTTTCAATGAGTTTTAAACGAATGTCCATGTTGATCACATCCATGGCAGGACAACCTGAATAAGTTGGGGTGATTATAATATCGATTTTATCATTCGCGGTTTTCACAGAACGAACAATTCCAAGATCAACTACCGATAATACAGGTACTTCAGGATCTTTTACTTCTTCGAGGATATTCCATATTTGTTGTTCTTCAATCATTACCAGGTAACGTTTGGGAAAGTTCTTTGCAGGTATTGCATTTCAGTAAGGAGATAACCTAAGTATTCCGAATGCTTTCCATGCTTGCCACCACTTTGCATCCATGTTTGTTTGGGAAGTTCAAGAGTTGCCTGAGAAAGTATGTCATCAACTTTTTTTGTCCAACTATTTTTTATAGTACTGACATCCAGTAATTCATATGCCTCAGGCATAAACATTTCACCTGTAAACATCCATTGGTCGGTGAGCGCATTTTTCATCCGGTCATTACTCTCATTTGTGCCATCACCCAAACGGATTACCCATTCACCACTCCAGCGAAGATGATAAGTAACTTCCTTGATCGATTTTTCGGCAATGGCTGCTAATTGTTGGTCAGCATTGTTTTGCAATTGCTGGTACAGGTAAAACTGGAAAGCACTGAAAAAGAATTGACGTAAAACTGATTGAGCCCAGTCTCCCCTGGGTAATTCGGTGATCAGAAGATTTAGATATTGTTGTTCCTCCCTGAGGAATGCCAAATCATCTTCCTGAAGTTCACGATTATATTTCTTCCACAAACGTGGGATGTATTGGTCAACTGCCTTTTTTTGCTCTTCGTTAAAGCCATTAAACAAAAAAGCAGCATATTGGTAAAAATTTCTTGCCTGCCCTAAAAGGTCCAGGGAAATATTTGTGATGGCGATGTCCTGTTCCAGTACAGGCCCATGTCCTGTCCATTCGGCATTTCGCTGGCCAAGGATCAATGCATTGTCCGCGAGATGAAGAGAATAAAGAAAAGTTTGTGTATTCATTCAAATAAAAAATGAAAAAATGTATATGGCAACCATCTACATTTTACTTTACATATGTTTGACTTCATCGGGTAAATCATAAAATGTGGGATGGCGATAGACTTTATCGTTTGCTGGTTCATAAAAGCTCTCCGCTTCATCAGGATTGGAAGCATGTACGTATTTGCTTTCAACTACCCAGATGCTTACTCCTTCCTGTCTTCTTGTATAAACATCTCTTGCATTTTCAACAGCCATTTGTGCGTCTACAGCATGAAGGGACCCTACATGTTTATGATCTAATCCTTGTTTGCTTCGGATAAAGACTTCCCATAGCGGCCATTCATTCGCTGAAGTTTTTACAATTCCTCCCCCGGTTGGAGCCTCTCTATCACCGTAGTCGCCGTAATAGTATTTGATTATTAAGTTATTCATTATTAATTATTGGTTTGGATTTCGCGGTTTTTAGATACTTTATATACGCGTTGATTTCCTTCAAGCATTGTTTATATTTTTTGTTGAAATCTTCCAGCGTCGCTTTATCAATATAAGTTTCATCATATGCAGTAATCAAATGTTCCATTGCCTCAGTCAACGAACCTCTGCTTTGTCGGCAGAACTGAATGTTTTCCTGGTAATGAAATCTTCCGAAACCCTCAGCGATATTTGCAGTTATTGAACGGGCTGCATCCAAAAGCTGCGCTGTAAGTAAAAATTTTTCTTCCTTGGGAAATGATTTTGCCAGTGCACAAACTTCTTTCCTATAAATCCTGCAGGTTTTATATACGGGCAACTCATAAAAATGTTTGAAAACCGCCAATAATTAATTATTAGTAATTAATAATCAAGCCGCAACCTGCTCCTTACCCCTTGCGATTCTCTTTTCAGCATGCGCTTTTGCCGCTTCTCTTACCCAGGTACCTTCCTCCCATGCCTTTCTTCTTGCATCCAACCGTTGCTTATTACACGGACCATTGCCGTTTACTACATTCCAAAATTCTTCCCAGTTGATCTTTCCAAAATCATAATGCTTTCTTTCTTCATTCCATTTCAAATGAGCATCCGGAAGGGTCATCCCTAATAATTTTACCTGTTCAGCACACATATCTACAAAACGCTGGCGTAATTCGTCATTGCTGAAGCGTTTGATCTTCCACTTCATGCTTTGTTCACTGTGTTGGCTATCGCTATCATGCGGTCCAAACATCATAATACTTGGCCACCACCAGCGATTGATGGCGTCCTGCACCATAGCTCTTTGTTCTTCACTTCCCTTACTCAAAACTAAAAGTGATTCAAAACCCTGGCGTTGGTGAAAACTTTCTTCCTTGCACACCCTGATCATTGCGCGACTGTAAGGACCGTAGGATGCACGGCAAAGAGGAACCTGGTTCATGATAGCTGCTCCATCCACTAACCATCCAATAGCTCCCATATCAGCCCATGTAATGGTTGGGTAATTAAAGATGGAAGAATATTTTGCTTTACCGCTGTGAAGTTGTTCAACCATTTCATCGCGGCTAATACCCAAAGTTTCGGCTGCACTATATAAATACAATCCATGGCCGGCTTCGTCCTGGACCTTTGCAATTAAAATTTGTTTTCGTTTGAGGGAAGGTGCACGGCTTATCCAGTTTCCCTCCGGTAACATTCCTACAATTTCGCTATGTGCATGTTGGGAAATTTGACGGATCAATGTCTGGCGATATTTTTCCGGCATCCAGTCCTTAGGCTCGATCCGGATTTCATTATCAACTTTTTCCTGAAAAATTTTCTCTAATTCCTGTACAGACATATAGCAAAAGATTATCTACAAATTTACGAAACAAGGAGCCGTGGATAAAGGCTTTAACAGAATTTACCTTGCATCAAAATCAATGATCACTTTTCCGGTTTTTGGATGAGATTGACAGGTGAGAATATAACCTTTGGCTACTTCGTCGGGTTCCAATCCCCAGTTTACGTCCATGGTAACCTCACCTTCAATAAGTTTTGCTTTGCAAGTTGTGCACACTCCGCCTTTGCATGCATACGGAAGGTCAGCTCCTTGTTTTAAAGCAGCATCTAAAATGCTTTCTGAACCGTAATTCAAATCGAAGTCAAAAAGAATTCCATCAAGCTTTACGCTCACTTTCGCTTTTGGCCCTTCTGCAGTTTCGGGTGTTTGAGTTTGAGCTTCTGACTTCTTTTGACCGGGAATGGTAAATAGTTCAAAATGAATCTTATTATTGGAAACGCCTCTTCCCTCCAAATAACCTTTAATACAGAAGATCATTTCTTCAGGACCACAAATGAAAAATTCATCACAGGCTTTTTGATCGATTACTTTAGTAAATAATAATTCCAATTTGTCGACATCAATTCGTCCGTTGTTGATCTGAGCTTCTGTTAACTCCCTGCTTAAAATATGATAAACCCGAAAACGATCAATGAATTTATCTTTCAATGCTTCCAGGTCCTCCTTAAAAATGATAGAGCTTTTAGTACGGTTCCCATATACTAAAGTGAATGTGCTTGCAGGCTCCGAGACTAATGTTGTTTTGATAATGGAAAGAATGGGAGTGATGCCGCTGCCTGCTGCAAAGGCTACATAATTTTTCTTTTGCGATGGATTGAGCTCTGTGTAAAATTTTCCGGTAGGTGGAAGAACCTCCAATAAATCACCTTCTTTCAACGCTTCGTTTGCCCAGGTGGAGAACACACCACCCTCAGCTTTTTTAACGGCTACTTTTAATTTGTTATCAGACGGGCTTGTACAAATTGAATAACTACGCCGTAATTCCTCACCATTCAACACTTTTTTTATGGTAAGATTTTGTCCTTGTTGGAACTGAAATGTTTCTTTTAAATCTTCAGGTACTTCGAACTCTATGGAAACACAATCTTCGGTTTCCTTCTCAACTTTCCTAACCTTCAGTGAATGAAAATGGATCATGGCAATCGCAAAGCGCCAAAGATAAAGGCTAAGCCCAAGTAAAAGAAAACCCCGCAAGAGCGGGGGTGTTTTTATGAAAAGTCTCGTTGCAATTAAAATTTTCTTTCAACCTGGTTTTTGATTATTGGAATGGTTTTCAAATAAGCATAAATAGCTTTGGCTTCGCCGTCCGTTAAATCCGTGTAGGGTTTCATTGGCGGACGTAAAGCAGGTTGACCATTAGGAACAATCCCGCTTTTAATTGCTTTCACAAACTCTTCTTCAGTCCACCTTCCAATGCCGGTTTCTTCATCCATTGTAAGATTCCTGGAATAAATAACACTTCCGTCGGGCATATTAAACCTATTACCTCCGCCAAAAAATCCTTTCGATTTTTCGGGATTGATAAAGTCAACGGTAGTGAAATCCGCTGAGTGGCAGGTATAACATTCTACCCTGTATAGTGAAACATATTCTCCCCATTTTAACTGGTTGGTAGTATCCGGCTCAGGAACGGATTTATAAAATGGCATAGGTTTGATCAACTTCATTGTGGTTAAAAACTTCGATAGGAAAGAATATTTGGATTCATTATTTGGAGTGGGGTCCTCCTGCACCCACGGGTTATCGGAACGCAGAAAGGCAATGACCGAGTGAAGGTCTTCATCAGACATTTTTTGCAGCTTGGCCATGATCGGTAAAAATCTTCCGTCCGGTCGAACTCCTGTTCTTAGCAAATAATATAACTGTCCATCGGTCATTTTCCCAATTCCATGTTCAGGATCCTTTGTGATATTTCTTGAATAAACTGCACCAAACTGGCTGACCTCTTCCATTTTTCTGCCGGTTAATTTGCCGGTATTTGAATTCATGTGACAATCATTGCACAACATGGCCGACAGTTGCCGCCCTCTTTCCAGCCGTTCGGGGGTACTGGTTACTTTTAAACTATAATTTTCGGGAGTGTATTTGGGAATTCCCCTGAAAACCACAAAGGCGGCAAATCCGCCAACTAATATCACAAGGATGCCAATTACGATTAGCAGATAACGAAGTGCTTTCTTCATGATGCAGGTTTTGGTTGTTGATGAAAGTAAGTTTTTTGCCTGATAAAAATTGGAGTGGGCTAAAAAAAATCCTTTAGGTTTGCTCGCCGTTTTAAAATTAATACTAACGGCCAGGCAGCAAATTATTTCCTGCTTCTAATTTCTAATTTATTACTATGTCCCTGATTGTTGTTGGTACCATGGCCTTCGATGCAATTGAAACTCCCTTTGGAAAAACAGATAAGATCATTGGCGGCTCCGCGACTTACGTTGCTTATTGCGCCAGCAATTTCGTTCAACCGGTATACCAGGTTTCGATTGTTGGTTATGATTTCCCGAAAGAGGTATTGGAAGACCTCAGGTCCAGAGGTGTGCAGACCGAGGGTGTTGAAATCATAAAAGATAAAAAATCCTTCTTCTGGTCGGGGAAGTATCATTTGGATATGAACAGCCGTGACACTTTAGTTACCGATTTGAATGTATTAGCTGATTTCAACCCTGTTATTCCGGACTCTTATCAAGGTGCTGAATTTTTAATGCTGGGCAACGTGATGCCTAAGTTGCAGAAGCAAGTGATAGAACAGTTGCATGAACGCCCGAAGTTGATCGTACTCGACACCATGAACTTCTGGATGGAAGTGGCACTGGATGACCTGAAAGAGGTATTGACCATGGTAGATGTTTTACTGGTCAATGACAGCGAGGCAAGGCAATTGACAAATGAACATTCCCTGGTAAAAGCTGCAAAGAAAATCATGACGATGGGGCCAAAATATCTCATCATCAAAAAAGGTGAGCATGGCGCTTTGCTTTTTCATGAAGACCAGATCTTTTATGCTCCGGCACTACCGCTGGAAGACGTATTTGACCCCACCGGGGCTGGTGATACTTTCGCCGGCGGATTTATTGGACATCTCGCTAAAACAAAAGACATTTCATTTGATAATATGAAGACTGCAATCATTATTGGTTCTGCAATGGCAAGTTTTTGTGTTGAAAAATTTGGTACTGAACGATTGCTTGAGATTACAAAAGATGACATTGACAGGCGATTGGCTCAATTCAGGGAACTGGTGAATTTTGAGATTGAATTAGTCTGAACCTGGATTTGGGGAGATTAATGAGATTTAATAGGAAGAGTTTCGAAGGGAACTTTTTATTTAGTGGGCTAATATCTATAATTATGCTTCTGCTGTGTCACTCGTTTGTACATTCTACAGTTCTATTTGAGCAAGCGAGGTTTTCATTATTCCGGCCCATCGGGCCGGTCATTCTGTAAGGTTAATTTAATTTTCTTGCAAGTACAACCGTGTTCTTAAATTGTTTTTTCTTTCCCTGCAGATTAAAAATTTCGGTAAATATGATGTAAGTGCCAATGGGCAGCTTTTGCCCGTTTTCATTTAATCCATCCCAGTGCCAGCTTCCCATTAGTCCAAGCAGGGCATTTTTTACAATGTACCGTACTAACCTTCCATTTGCATCAAAAATCATCACATTCGCAACGTATCCAGGCTCACTAACCTGGTATATTACGGTTGCGATATCATCGTGCCCATCATTATCAGGCGAAAAAACTTTGGGTGATACGTCAATCATTGCATTGATGGTGGTGGTTTGTTTGAATTGAGAATTTTTATAAGTGGGCGTCCCATATCCTACGGTTGAAGCGGCCGAATGCCAGTTAGTTTGTTTTTGAGAAGAGTCGTTTGGGTCAATGCGCTCCAGCGCAATACCGTCATTATTATTAAGCAAAGCAAAATGCCATTTTTCGGAGTAAGAAACTTCGTCAACTACATTTCCCTGGGAATTGGTGATCACAACAACTCCCTTATCATCCGGGAAAGAGGGAAGTGATGGAAGTAATAAAACCTGTTGTGGATTTGGAACCAGGTATTGCTGATGAAGTGAAACTCTATCTTCAGTAACAACAAAGTAGTCATCCGGAAAAATGTAAAATGGTATATCGCTTATTTTCTTAGGAGAACTTAACGCACCTGATGAAGTCCTGTTTGCAATAAACAATTTGTTTGCATCAATAATTTTTTTGCTCGGGTTGTACAATTCTATGTAATCAGAAGCATTTGGCCCTGGATTGAAAAGGATTTCGTTAATAATGATTTCGTTTCGTAATGCTTCGTCTGTAATTCCAGCTTTCGCTTTATCATAAACGCCAATAGTGTTGCCTTTGCAATCTTTCACATTATTTACAGTAAGCGTGTAAGTCGTTTTTGGCTGCAACGCGGGTGTGAGTTTTATTACAACTGAATTAAGTAAAGGTGGCAGCGGTTCCACTGAAGAAATCTTAATGTTGTTGTTAAAAGAATAATGGGAGATAACTGCTGAAGAAGCACTATCTAATGGTTCATCGAAAATCGCAACTACGGTTATATTATCCAGGCTGTAAGTTCGAATTAATTGCGGCGGAGAAGTATCATTGTTTGCACCATCTACCGAGTTTTTCATTCCCGGGGTTCCGCCATTGGGATTGATACTTGCCGTCCAGTTACTTAATCCGCTACAGGGATTTTTTGTATCGATCATTTCTAAACTCCATCCACCATCTTTCTTTATTTCGTTTTGATACCAATCAACTGAATAGTTAAGGGCATGAATTATTTTGCCCTGTGGAGAGCGTACTGAAAGTAAATCGCCATCGTTATCAAGAGAAGGAAAGCCGGTTATGCCGATAACTCTCCCAAAAGCTGCAAAGACTGGTACATTGCTATTAGCGCAAAGGATAACAATACTATCTGGTCGTAATGTCAAATTAGTAGTAATTGTCACGGTTGTATTAGCATCGCTAAATCTCCAGCCATTCAGGTTATAAGGTACAGGGGATACATTTTTAATTTCAATGAATTCGGTATTAGGTAGGCCTACGGCTGGCGTTGGATCGGCCATGACTTCGGAAATAATAATATCAAACCGGTTAGCCACCTGGGCCTGGGTTAAAAAACCGGTAATCAAAAGAGTGACCAGCAGTAAAATTTTCGGTTGCATTAAATTAAATATAAAAACTATATTTAAAATCGCAATCTATTTGGAGGGAAAAAGTTTTCATCCTACTTTCGCTCCACAATGGAAAAAATTAAACATACCAAACGAAATAAGAAACAGTTTCTCAACAAAGAAGGTGTGTAACGTTTCAGTATGTTCAAAATAGTACAGGCCTTCCCAAACCGGAAGGCTTTTTTAATTTCTAAAATCAAAAAAACAAAATGAAAGTTGCAGTTGTTGGCGCCACCGGCCTTGTAGGTACAAAAATGTTGCAGATTCTTGCAGAAAGAAATTTTCCAGTTGATGAACTCATACCTGTTGCTTCAGAAAAATCTGTTGGAAAAGAAGTTGAATTCAAGGGGAAAAAGTATAAAGTTGTAAGTATGCAGGATGCCATTGCTGCTAAACCCCAGGTTGCTTTATTTTCAGCAGGTGGTACCACGTCATTGGAGTGGGCACCAAAATTTGCTGAAGCCGGAATTACGGTAATAGATAATTCCTCTGCATGGAGAATGGATCCAACCAAACCACTGGTAGTTCCTGAAGTAAATGCCGATGTGTTGACCCCAAAGGATAAGATCATTGCCAATCCAAACTGTTCAACCATTCAAATGGTGGTAGCATTACAGCCATTGCACAAAAAATACAGAATTAAAAGAGTGGTGGTATCTACCTATCAAAGCGTAACGGGCACTGGTAAGAAAGCGGTGGACCAGTTATTTAATGAAAGAGAAGGAAGAGAAGGCGATATGGCATACAAGTATCAAATTGATTTAAATGCTTTGCCTCAAATAGACGTTTTCCTCGAAAATGGCTACACGAAAGAAGAAATGAAGATGGTGAATGAAACCAGGAAAATAATGGGAGATGATTCCATTCGTGTCACATCAACAACTGTTCGTATACCTGTAATGGGGGGCCACAGCGAGAGCTTAAATATTGAATTCGAAAATGATTTTGATCTAAATGAGGTGAGGCAAATTTTGAGCAATGCTCCCGGGGTTGTCGTGCAGGATGACCCTTCAAAACAAATTTATCCAATGCCTTTATGGGCGCATGAAAAAGATGAGGTATTTGTAGGGAGAATTCGCAGGGATGAAACACAGCCAAACACCTTGAACATGTGGGTGGTAAGCGATAATCTACGTAAAGGTGCCGCTACAAATGCCGTTCAAATAGCCGAGTATTTAACTCAAAAGGGTATTTTGAAAGAAAAGGTAATTGCTGCAACAGTTTAAAATGGAAAGTTAGTAATAGAAGGGCGGTAAGGATTTCCTTAGCGCCTTTATTTTTTTAATTCCCTATCTTCTTTTTCGGTATGGGAAATGTCTTCCAAAATTATCCGTAATGTCGTCGATTACTTTTTCAGACGATAAATTGTAATTACTGGCTCCCCTGTAATCATCGTTCCATAAAGTTTGGTTACTACTGATAACATTGCACGAAGCGTAAATATCGTTGGTTTTATTCGGCACATAAGGAACATATTTACCAACATTACCAATCTGGTTTAATACCTGCTGTCCATAATTCACCCCAAACGAAGCCAGGTCACTCATGTATCGTTTCTTTTGAATTCGCATACGTACTACGGCATCAACGCCTAAAATCTGTGCTAATTTTTTATCGTCCTGTTTCCAGGAATCACGTATAGAAATGTTGTTTTCTTCCAACAATTTTTGAGTAGTGCTGATGTCCTGGAAACCAACAGCTGTGTAATATTTGTTTGTGTTCGCATACCTCAGTACCGCATTGAATAAATAATTCTGAAACATTCGGCTTTCTGTTTCTTCTATTTTTACAATGTCCTCTGGATTTATGTTTTTAGGCTGAACGCCTGTGAAGATCATCTCGGCAGGTAACACCGCTATCAGCTTATGATGGGCTGTTTGTTGATCAAAATATGAGGTAGTGTAATTTTTGTGAGCACAGGAAGAAGAAAGAATTATAGTCGCAAAAGCAAAACTAAAAAGGGGTAGATTTTTTTTCATAAGGAAACGTTTTGTACTACAACGTTAATACACACCCTATTTATTTCATAGTGCGTTAACATTTTTTATTGTTGTGGCTATGCAAAAGCTGTAGGTAACCTGCCGCTATTTCCAGATAAGAAACTGCAAAACAATCTCTTGTGATCTGCAAGGAAAACCATTATTCACTATGGAGGGAGCGATTGATAAAGTTGAGAAGCGGTAATAAGGCTTCAAATACAGTAATCGTTTTTTTATGTAAGCCGGGTTTTACTAAATCCTGATCAGCAATTTTTGTTTCAGCAATCAGGCTTTGCAACTTTAAATAATCAATCCCCGGATTGTCTTCTTCAAATCCTTTTGGCATTCTCTTTAAACTTACGTCCTCTCCTTTGTATAAGTCACCAAAAACCCTCTTGAAATTTTTGCTATTTAGAATTGATTGAAATTCCTCCCAGCTGTAATCAATTTCCTGTCGAACTTTTTTAAGATTGTTTGGTTCAGGTTGCCATAACCCGCCGCCAATAAAGCTGTTACCGGGCGCCAGGTGAAAATAATAGCCAGCATAAGGAGATTTGCGACCGTCCCTGCAAATAAGAGCTCCAAAATTTTCCTTGTATGGCCGCTTATCTTTTGAAAATCGAATATCCCGGTTGATTCTGAACTGGCAATCTTTTGCTGTTAAACCGGCAATTGTAGTATCAGTTTTTTGCAAAACGTCAATTACCAGTTGAATAAAATTGGAAAAATCAATTCGAGCGGCTTCGTATTGTGTACGATGTGAATCAAACCACGGCTTGTTATTGTTTTTTTTAAGCTGCGAAAGGAATCTAAGGGTTTGTGGCTGTAGCATGAAGTGAAATTAGGAACGAATATCTCACGTCCTGCACATCCTTTTCCCATTTTCTTTTTGGTGTCCCTTCTTTTTGAATTACTGCCCAATTATATTTTTCGGCTCTCGCTAATAGCCGTTTCCGCAGCCTCCGCGGATAGAAGATCTTCATATAAGTTTTAAAATGAGAATACTGCGGCAGAATTCCCATTTGTGCTAAAATTTCATAAGTAGAAGAGGCACATCTCATTCCGAACACCGCGTAACAATATGGAACTTTATTTAAATAGGCTGTGGTGATACTATCGAATTTATGTTTCTGTTTTCCGGTTATAGGGATGATGATCGTCGCTTTTTTTAGACTATCTTCTTTGGTTTTCATCACACTCCAGAACTCTTCTTCGGTGGCAAGTTTATAAGCGCTGTTATCAGCTTTACCATTGAAGATCTTATTTTTCCCAATGATCTCGAAGCTATAAAACCGGCCAGTGTCACCTTCAATTCCTACATGTCCTCCGAGAATTCCACCAAACCATTTTTTTCCCGTGTCCTTATATTTATTATTAGGTTTTGACCCGTAAAGAAATTGTACCCTGATGCATGAAGAATCCTGGGAGTATAATTGGGTACCGCAATAGAAACAAAACAAAGGCACCAACAATAACTTTACACTCATACGCATTTAGACAGATAATTGTTTAGGCTGGTTGCACTGAATTTCTTACCCAGACTAAAAAAATCTTTATGGTCGTCGCGGAACAATAAAATTGAAGCTGTTGCAGTTTGGCCATCTTGTTAAATCCTTGCCCAATTTTCCCCACTCTTGATACGATACATCGTCATTTCACTAACGTGGTACTTATCTGCCAGTTGCTTAATAGTTACCCTTCTTGTTTTCTTACCAAGTTGATCTTTAATTCTTCGAACCTGCGTAGCTGTAAGTTTCAAACCAATCTCCCTGTTAGCCTGTCGCTTTTTATAGGCAACTTTTGCAGGGCTTTTTTGTTGATGCTGGATCATTTTTTCCAAAGTTGCCCATTCCAGATTTTTTACGGCGTTGTCGAGCTTGTTGTGATTTTTATGAATGACATATTTATGTTTATTAGAAGGCCTTTTTAAAAATAGCTTTGCAATTTCACGATGAATATAGAGTGTCCCTTTATGTCCAGGCCGATGAAGATTAAGTGTGCGGTATCCCGTTGTAAGCGAGCCATTCAACAATTTTCCGTCTTTGAGTATATCTTCTTTGTAGCTGGCGATACGCCCAAGTGATGAAACAGCATAGTGGTTACGTAACTCCTTACTTCCACTAAATATTAAAGGCTTCCACGCCTCACCAGCCAATTTTTTTATCATGACCAATGTTTTATCAGATATAGGTAGGTCCGTAATACGGGCAATCATAAAAATTTTATGCCCACATTAAACTTTATTGATCAATCTCAGGAATTGGTCTTCTGAAATGATTTTAATTGTAGTAATTTTTTTGGCCTTTTCCAGTTTACTGCCTGCATCATCGCCAACCACTAAATAGTTAAGCTTGCTGCTAACACCCGATAAAATTGTCCCGCCATTTTGTTCCACCATTTCTTCTGCATCGCTCCTTTTCAGCTTAGAAAGAGTCCCGGTAAACAAAAAACTTTGCCCTTCCAAAGTTCCGCCATCTGAAAAATCTCTTCTCTCATTTTGTACTTGCAAACCTAACGTTTCAAGAATCTTGATCAGTTCAATATTTTCCTGATTGCTAAAAAACTGTACAACACTTCCTGCCACCTTAGGTCCAACATCTTCTAAATTTTGTAGCGCTTCTTCATCAATATTTTTGAGATCGAGCAGATGATCAATCGAGTGGGACAATGTTTTGGCCATGGTTTCACCCACATACCGAATGCCCAGCGCATAAATAAGCCTGTGAAGCGGTTGTTTTTTAGAAGCATCAATTGCCATTCTAAGGTTATCAACCGATTTTTTTCCAAAACCCTCAAATTGACCAATAACGCTGTAATCGAGTTGATAGATCTGGGGAATAGATGTAAGTAGTCCAAGTGTATAAAACTTTTCGATAATGGCCGTACCTAACCCACGGATATCCATAGCATCTTTGGAGGCAAAATGGATTAGTCGTTCCAGAACCTGGGCAGGACAATTGATATTGATACAACGCCATGCTGCTTCATCTTGTGATTTAAACAATTCAGCTCTACAGGAGGGACAATTACTTGGAAATTTTATCGGCTTCTCATCACCGTTGCGAAGTTCAGTTAAAGGCTTTACTATATAAGGAATTACATCGCCGGCTCTTTCAACCAGCACGGTGTCGCCTATTCGAATGTCCTTTTCGCGGATCACGTCTTCATTGAAAAGCGAAACAGATTTAACGGTGACCCCACCAATATGAACAGGTTCAATTTTGGCAACGGGACCTATATTTCCTGTTCTGCCTACCTGGTATTCAATGCCTATTAGCTTACTTGTTGCCTGGCGCGCCTTGAATTTATAGGCTATGGCCCAACGTGGATGGTGAGAGGTCATTCCCATTTTGTCCTGTAGTTCAAAGCTGTTCACTTTAATCACCATTCCATCAATTTCGTAGGGAAGGTTGTCACGTTGGGTTTCAAACTGGACGCAATAATCAATGACAGCACCAATGCTCTTAAGCACTTTCATTTGTTTATACGGACTTCTAAAACCCAAATCCCAAAGCATTTCAAGTGTTTGTGAATGTGAGTGTAGCTCTTCTGCCCCTTTATTTAATGTATAATAACTAACGTGGTAAACGAATGCCTCTAACTTTCTTCTTTTTACTTCGATAGGATCTTTTATTCTAAGTGTTCCTGCAGAGGCATTACGGGGATTTGCTAAAGGAGCAAGTCCCTGTTCAGTTAAGGATTCATTGAATATTTTGAAATTGTCCTTGTTAATTAATACTTCTCCACGAATCTCTACTGTTTGCAAACCGTATTCTGAAAATTTTGCTGAAAGGGGGATGGTTCTGATTTGCTTAATATTAGGAGAAATATCATCACCCTGCGCTCCATCGCCCCTGGTTGCACCTCTTACTAAATGATCATTTTCATAAATAAGAGAAATACTGGCTCCATCAAATTTGGGTTCTACGCAATATTCAATTTCTTTCAGGCCGGTTAGTTCTTTTGCTCTTCTATCAAAATCAATAAGGTCGTCACTGTTGTAGGAATTATCTAACGATAGCATTGGAACTAAATGCTGAACAGTTGGAAAGTCCTTAGTTAAACCCTTAGCAACTCGCTGAGTGGGCGAATCGGGTACAATTAAATCGGGATTCTCGTTTTCAAGAGCTTCGAGCTGCTTGTATAAACTATCGTATTCAAAATCTGAAATAAGGGGATTGTTTTGAATATAATAGCGATGTTCATGGAACCGCAGAATGTCTCTTAGGTCTTCTGTATCTTTCGAACTGATGTTTTCTGCTTTTATTTTCTTCAGAAACACGGTGGTTTTAGCCAAAAATTCTTTAGTTCGATCAATTGCCATAATTGCCTGTAAAAGTAAAGTCTAAAATTTTCCCGAATAATATGTACCGCGGACACATTATAATATTATCTTAGTTCCTGAATTGTTTGCTTATGAAGAGAGTGTTGCTATTCGTTATAGCTTCCATTACAGTTTTTTACGTAGACGCCCAACTGCTTACCTGGACGCCGCCATTTCCGAAGGAAAATGATCCATCTCAAACGTTAGTGATCACCATGGATGCTAATAAGGGTAACCAGGTTTTGCTAAATTACACTCCCGCGGGTGACGTGTATGTGCATATTGGTGTTATTACTTCAAAAAGTGCAACACCCGGTGACTGGAAATATTCCCGCTTCACATGGGGAACAACAACTGCTGCAGCAAATGCTCCTTCGGCTGGTACAAATAAATGGCAATACACAATCGCGGGAAGTCTTCGAACATTTTTCAATATTACTGATCCTGGTGAAACAATTTTAAGGATTGCTATTCTTTTCCGAAATGGGAACGGCTCAAGGGCACAAAGAAATTCGGACGGGAGCGACATGTTTGTGCCGGTGTATGGAGATAATTTAGCTGTTCGGATTGATCAACCATTTTCCCAACCAAAGTATATCCCTGTTCCCGAAATGCAAAACTGGATTGTTGGATCGCCATTCGTGGTTACTGCAAATGCCAATAAATTGTCAGTTCTTAAGTTGTATCATAATGGAACAGTGATCGCGTCTCAATCCAATGTGCAAACGATTTCAGGGAATTCTACAGTTAGTGTCGCAGGTAATCAACAAATAGTGGCTGAAGCAGGCGATGGTGTTATTACTACGCGTGACACACTAAATGTTTTTGTAGCACCTGCTACCTGGCCGGTTGCTGCATTGCCAGGCGGAGTTCACGATGGAATTAATTACGAAGCGGGAGATACATCCGTAACATTGGTTTTAAGAGCACCAGGAAAAAACAGGGCCACGGTTGTTGGCGATTTTAATAACTGGATCCAGGCTTCAACTTCCATTATGAATAAAACTCCGGATGGAAAATTTTTCTGGATTCGTATTCATCCTTTATCCCCGGGAACGGAATATTCATATCAATATATTGTTGATGATTCGATCAAGATTGCCGATCCCTATGCTGAAAAACTTATCCAGGTTTAAAACCTTATCCGGCGGGACAAACAGGTATTGTAAGCGTCTTACGTACAGCCGAAACAACATATAACTGGACAATAACGAATTTTAATCGTCCGGATAAAAGAGGGCTTGTTATTTATGAATTGCTGCTAAGAGATTTTGTCTCGGCCCATGATTGGAAAACAATTACAGACAGCCTAAATTATTTTAAAAGCTTAGGTATTAACGCCGTGGAGATAATGCCTTTCAATGAATTTGAGGGCAATAATAGCTGGGGGTACAATAGTGATTTTTATTTTGCTCCTGATAAGTATTATGGGACTAAGACTTCACTGAAGACCTTTATCGACTCCTGTCACAAAAAAGGAATAGCAGTGATCATGGACATCGTTCTAAATCATTCGTATGGACCATCACCATTAAAGTTGTTATACTATAATTCTTCGAACGGCCAGCCGGCATCTAATAATCCATGGTATAATGCAGCAACTCCTCATGCATTTGGTTTTGGCGATGATTTTAACCATGAAAGTACAGACACTAAATATTTTTTCAATCGCGTGTTACAACATTGGATCACGGAGTTTAAAATTGATGGCTACCGTTTTGATTTTTCAAAGGGGTTAACTCAAAAACCCTCTTCAAATGACGGAACTTTTTCAGCTTATGATGTTACTCGCATTGCAATCATAAACGGATACTACAACTCTATTAAAGCAGTTGATCCTAATGCGTATGTAATACTTGAACATTTCTGTGATAATAGTGAAGAAAAAGAACTCGCTGATAACGGAATGTTGGTTTGGGGAAATCTGAATGACAGCTATTCCCAGGCTTCGATGGGCTACCAGGACAGATGGGATTTTTCGTGGGGTATTTATAGTGTTCGTACCTGGACAAAACCTCACCTGGTAACCTATATGGAAAGCCATGACGAGGAAAGAATTGTTTATAAAAATATTACTTATGGCAACTCTACGCCAGGTTATAATATAAAGGATACAACAACTGCATTAAAAAGAATGGAATTGGCAGCAGCTTTTTTATTTACCATACCGGGTCCGAAAATGATCTGGCAATTTGGTGAATTGGGGTATCCTTATTCAATTAATACTTGTGTTAGTGGACTGGTAAATGATAGTTGCCGTTTAACCCCAAAACCAATACGCTGGGATTATTTAAGTGATGGCAGGCGCAAAACTGTCTACAATACATACAGTAATTTAATTAACCTTCGCTTTCATCCCTCGTATAAAGATGCTTTCATTACCGGTACAATAGATCGCAATTTGAATGGGGGTGTAAAATGGATAAAAGTTTCTTCCGGAGACACTTCTCATTTGTTGGTAGTTGGAAATTTTGATGTAACTGCTCAATCGGCAACCGTAACATTTCAAACGGCAGGTACATGGTATGATTATCTCAATAACCAGACAATAACAACTACAGGTGCTGCACAAACGATTCAGTTGCAACCAGGGCAATTTTATGTGTATGTAAACAGGAACGTAAATAATCTCACCGCAACCCCGGTGATAAATATTCCCTGGAATGGAGAAGAATTACAGGTAAAGGCTTATCCCAATCCCGCTCCCCCTGAATTTACAGTGGAGGTAAACTTACCTCAGAGTACCAAAGTAAATATTGACCTGTACACAACATTAGGTCAGTACGCAGGCACCTTGTACAACGGATTTTTAGGTAAAGGCAAACATCAATTAACCTTGAAAAAGAAGTATAGCTTACCCGGTAATTTTTATTTAGAAATCGCAACAAAATCAGCAACCAAATCTATTCAGGTCACCTTCCAAAACTAAACCATGCAGAAATTTCGATTAAAAAATGCTGAAATAGAAAAACGTACCCACCTGGATTTTTTTAAGATCGCCCTATCTGTGGACTGTGTAATTTTTTGTTATGATAAAAAGAAATTGAAGGTTCTTGTTTTTGAATCGGATTTTGAGG
>Ga0193740_1000092_pt1 | contig 24782 bp, 28 predicted proteins | sample L2s1metaG_FD_145072 | JGI IMG/M metagenome (GOLD analysis project Ga0193740, IMG submission 145072) | Soil microbial communities from a riparian zone of the East river system, Colorado, United States - L2s1 | ecosystem: Environmental > Terrestrial > Soil > Riparian zone | place: USA: East River... | reverse complement strand
AGATCTTCTAGTATTTCCAAACCAACTGTTCCGTTGCCTGCAATTACAGCCGGGTCACTTACCGGGTGAATAAACAATCCTTTCATCCCTTCAAATTTTCTTGTTATAAGCACTTGCCACCAATCATTAAAAGGAATCTTGCTAAATTTTGCACCAAGTCTTGTGATCGCATCTAGTTTTGTTTGTGGCGCATGATCGGGTACGATCACCGTACAGGGAATATTCATCATTCGTGCATTCCATGCAACACCTTGCGCCATGTTACCTGCACTTGCAGTGTACACTCCATCATTCAGCAGTGATCTTTCAGCAGTGCTTATTGCATTGTATGCACCTCTTAATTTAAAGGAACCGATAGGTTGTAAGTTTTCCAGTTTCAAATAAATTTCTCCCAAAAGATCATCGCCATAAAAACGAATAAGCGGCGTACGATTTACGTTGCCTCTGATGCGTTGCTGTGCATCTTTAATATCCTGTAACGAGACAGAAATTGTTTTTTGAGCTGCAATCATTTATTAGCATTTATCTTCTCATAAATATGATAAGCCGAAAAAATATCTTCTGCGGCTAGCCCTAATGATTTAAAAACAGTGATCTCTTGATAATTCTCTCTTCCTTTTTTTGTTCCTGATAAAACTTCGCCTATTTCAGCGGTTACATGCTCATCAGTCACAGCTCCTTCTTTTTTAGGGATCAAAAAATCTCCGGCTTCATTAAAAAGCGATTCATAACAATCAGCAAATAATTTTGATTTGATCATTGCGGTTGTGTCTAATTCTCTTGCACCAGCCGTGCTGGACCCGACTGCATTGATATGAGTGCCTGCAGAAATCCAGTCTCCCATTATGGTCGGTTCCTTTGATGCGGTAACTGTGCAGATAATATCAGCTGGCTCAACAGCCTGCTGCACATTTTTCTTTATATGAATAGGTATGTTGTATTCACCCGATAATTCATTAACAAGATGCTTTGCATTTTTTTCACTACGACTCCAGATATTTACCTGTTTTATATTTCTTACCAGCAGCATGGCTTCAATATGTCTTTTGGCCTGTTCCCCCGAACCAATGATCGCAAGTGTTGATGAGTTTTCTCTTGATAATAATTTTGTTGCTACAGCACTAGCAGCCGCAGTTCTGATAGCAGTGATCTCTAATGCATCAAACAGCATAAGTGGTTGCCCATGCTTTGCATCAAATAAAATTACTATTCCCTGGTGAGAAGGACGACCGGATTCACTATTGGCATGAAATACTGTGATCACTTTAATACCCATCACACCAAGCTTAGCTGCATGACCCGGCATCATGCCTAATACGCCGCTACCATCGGGAAGCCGCATAATATTCCGTAAAGGCTGCAGACATTCACCTGTTGCCAATGAACGAAACATTTTTTCCATTACCTCAATACATTCTTCCATTGGTAATAGAGATGCGATCTTTTCTTTATTGACAAATAAAGGCTCCATCTTTTTATAACATGAGTAGATTTATAAAGGTAGAATTTGTTGAATAGAATTATCCTGGTAAAAGCGCAACGTAAAGAAGACCGTTGTACTACAAGCCAACCATTTTCATATAATCATTTTTTCTTGCTTCGATTGCAGATGCAGTAACGTCTACTAGTTCGTCTATAAGTGTGAGATCATTTTGCGTTGGTTTGCGGGGCTCATTATAATATACGGCAAATGTTCCCAGCAATTGGTCGTTTGCACCAAATATGGGTGTTGACCAGCATGAACGCAGTTCTTCAGATAATGCATACGATTTATAATCTTTCCAAAGCGGATCAGTCGCAATATCATCCACAATTATTTGTTTGCGTACGAATGCTGCGGTACCACAAGATCCCGCAGTGGGCCCAGCCGTAATTCCATTGACTGCAGTGTTGTAATGATCAGGAAGCGAAGGAGCGGCGCCTATAAATAACTGGTTTGTTTTTTTATTATATAATAGTATGGATGTGAAAATATCGTTCTCGCTTTGGTACTCTATCCAGGTCACTATATCAAGAAGTATCTCTTTCAGTTCTTTTTCACTGTTTAACATCTCCTCCACATCTGTTTGCAACAGCTGGGAATCCACCTTTAGTATCAGATCTTCTGTAGCCTGGCTCATAATAAAATATTAATACCCTAAAGTTATAGTTTTAATAATAATCAAAGAAACAGTAAATATGAATAATTCGTCCCCGGCTCAGCCTTTTGATTGCAGAGGCTCCTGCACTTCGGGATCGGATACGGTGAGCTCATTTGTTGGAGATTGAGTAACCATGCCAAAATCAAATTGCATATCGTTGAGTTTTCGGTAGAGGCCGTTATGACTCATAAGTTCTGTGTGTGTGCCGGCTTCGCTTACTATTCCCTTATCGATCAGCACAATTTTATCAGCATTGCGGATAGTGGAAAGCCTGTGAGCAATTACAAAAGATGTACGACCCTTCATCAGGTTGTCCAGCGCATCCTGCACTAATAATTCACTTTCACTATCCAGTGATGACGTGGCTTCATCTAAAATCAAAATAGCAGGATCTTTTAAAATCGCACGTGCAATTGCAATACGCTGGCGTTGACCACCGCTTAATTTAATTCCCCGTTCTCCAACAATTGTTTCATACTGCTCAGGGAATCTTTTTATAAACTCATGTGCATTGGCATTTTTAGCAGCAGCCATGATTTCTTCATCGCTTGCATCCGGTTTACCATAAGCAATATTTTCTTTGATGCTGCCGCCAAACAAAATAACATCCTGCGGTACAAAAGCCATTTGCATGCGCAATTGTGTAAGCGGAAATTCATGAGCTGGACGTTCATCAAAGTATAATGTGCCATTATCAGGTTCATAAAAATGAAGCAGGAGTGAGGCAATAGTTGATTTGCCTGCACCGCTTGGCCCTACGATAGCGATCTGTTCTCCATTGCGTGCCGTAAGTGACAGATCCCTCAATACCTGTATGTCTTTTCGACTAGGATAACTAAAAGCAACATGTTCAAATCGCACATTGCCTTTTAATATATGTTGTGGTTCTATAACAACTTGTTTGATATCTACCGGTTCGCCATCATTGCGCAAAATTTCTCTTACGCTTTGTGTAGCGCCTAGGGTTTTTTGTAACTGTGAGAACATATCCGCAAAACCTGCAAACGTTCCGCCAACAAACATGGAGAAAATAACAAACATGATAAGTGAACCAATAGTAAACCCACTTCCTGGCTCCTGGATCATTCGACCACCAAACCAAACAACAAATGCCAGCGTTCCAAACAAACTAAATATCATGAATGCTACAAATGCACCCCGATATCTTGCATTACTTATCGCGGTTGATACAACAGCTTTCAAACTTTTTACGTAACGACTTATTTCATAAAATTCACTGGTAAATGCCTTTACTATTGAGATACCTTGAAAGGTTTCCTGGACGATTGTACCACTATCAGCTAATTGGTCCTGTGTTTTGCGAGACATTTTACGGATACGTTTTCCAAATACAACTGCAACGATGGCTAGCAAAGGAACAACTGATAACATAACCAGCGCAAGCTTAGGGCTGATCCAGAAAATAAAAAACAAACCTATGACAAGTGTAAAGATGCCGCGTAAAAACTCTGCAAGTGTAAAAGAGATGGCATCCTGTATTTGCGAAAGATCGGAGGAAATGCGATTGCTCAATTCACCCACTCTTTTTTCTGTAAAAAAACTCATTGGCATAGTAAGCAATTTACTGTAAACATCTTTGCGCATATCAGCTAAACTTCTTTCCCCGACTGCTGTAAGCAAATACACTCTCATGAATGAAAAAAAAGTTTGCACGGTCAATTGAGCGAAGATGAGCAGCAAGGTTGTATTTAAACTCCAATGAATATTTTTTAAGCCGAAACCAAATCGCGAACTACTATCCATTCCAGGCAATGTAGCGCCGGGGGATGCCGCATCGATCATCTTACCTAAAAATAAAGGAAATAAACTGGTAGTGAATGCAGAGAGAGCAATGAATACTAAACCTAAAATAAATTTACCACGATGAGGTTTTAAATATTTAAAAAGAGCAAGAGCCTGCCGCAGGTTTTCTTTATTGATCTTTGCTTTCTGGGTTTTTCCCTCTGATGAACTGCTTAGATGTCTTGTTGCTGTAGCCATTGCGTGTTATAAGTTGTGACTAATTTATCTAGATGCAAGTTACGACCTCACCCCAACAAACTTTACTTGAATAGTAATCTCCACTTCCCCTCACCATATGGCGAGGGTGGGAAACACTTAAATATTAGAAATGGGTGATGGGTGAGGTTAAGGATGCAAATTGAAAAAGAGTTGTCTTATCACGACAACTCTTTTCGATTAAAAATAATTTTATTGCAATTAAGTAATATTCTCTTCTAATTTATCAAATGATTCATTCCATCCTTTTATACAATCTTCACGCATTTCACCTGGTATGCCCTGGTGCTTGAGTTTCATTTTTGTTGCACCGTCCGCTTCTTCGAGATACACTGTTATCAAAAGCTCTTTTGGCCAATCTCCCGGCATACCATATTCAGATGCAGGTTTAATATTTCCTTTATTATCAGAGAAGCTATCGGTAACAACAAGTTTTCTTTCCGGAATAAGCTCTTTGACCACTCCAGTTGACCAGAATTCTTTCCCATCAGGCCCACGCATACAACTCAAATATTTACCGCCAACTTTTGCTTCCATTTTACTTGATGGACAAGTAAACCCTCTTGGGCCCCACCATTTTTTAAAGTATTCGGCATCTGTCCAGGCAAGCCATACTACGCTTACGGGCAAATTGAAAACACGATTTATCACAATTTCATTTTGGAAAGCAGATCCTTGCTGCTTTATATCCTGTTTGGTTTTTGTTTCCATTTGATTTTAATTTTTGAAAGTAACAAAATATATCACTGTTTAACCTTGTAAAAGGTGAAACCGAATGGACATTATATTCCCCAAACTTTATGCCTCGTCGTTGTTCTTTATGTAATAAAATGGCATTTTCCTCTGGCACAGTTTTTACCCCTATAATCGCATATCTATTATTTAATTAAAAACATGCATTATGGATAAAATGGAAGTAAAAGGTTTTCTAAACCAATGGAAAGGAAAACTTAAAGAAAAGTATGGTCAATTAACAGATGATGATCTTAAATATGAAGAGGGTAAGGATGATCAATTTTGGGGAAGGATACAGCAAAAAACGGGCAAGGCAAAGGATGATCTCATTAAATGGTTAAGAGACCAGGGTTAAGTTTTTCAATTTTATATACTAATAGTAATGATGTATAATGCATCATTACTATTTTTTTTAAATTATTACTGAGTCCATCACATGCAATACGCCATTCAAAATTTTTGCATCACGGGGTTGAATGGGAATATCGCTGATCCTGACAGTACCGTTATTTACCTGCACTTTTAATTCACGACCATTTACAGTAGTAAGTTTATCGCCATCCTTTAATTCTTTATAATCTATTTTCCCATTTACAATATGGTTGCTTAAAAGATCTGCAAGCCGGCCACGGTTTTGAGGTTCGAATAATTTTTCCAACATCCCTTTTTCCAATTTTTGAAAAGCAGAATCAGAAGGGGCAAAAAAAGTAAAAGGACCCGCACTACTTAATAATTGATCTATATCGGAGGCATGCACGGTTTTTTTTAGCGTTTTCAGATTCTTGTCCACATTCACTACCTGGGTAAGATTTGACATTTAAATAGATTTACTTACTGATTTTAATAACTAAGGAAGGCGGAAAGATAATCTTTAAAGCCCAGAGCGGCCGTTAAAGTTTCCCTCATTAATAAGTGTACGATCGTTATAAATAGTGGCAGAGCATTTAGTTATGCCAAAATAAATGGCAGCTTTTAAATCATTATCTTTCAGGTAAATCAATTTTGTAGATGGACAATTCAAAGGATCTCCGGCTTGCTGTTCTCATTGATGCTGATAATGTGCCGCATCGCCTCATAAATGGAATATTGGAAGAGATCGCCAAGTATGGTGTGCCAACCTTTAAACGTATTTATGCGGATTGGACAAAGCCACATGTTACAGGCTGGAAAGCAGTATTGCTGGATCATGCTATTACGCCAGTGCAACAATATAGTTATACCACAGGGAAGAATTCTTCGGACTCTGCACTTATCATTGATGCAATGGATATATTATATACTGGTCGTGTGGATGGTTTTTGTGTGGTGAGCAGTGATAGTGATTTTACAAAACTTGCGACAAGGCTGCGTGAAGCAGGAATGAAAGTATTTGGTATGGGTGAGCAAAAAACACCTTCAGCGTTCCGTGCCGCATGTGATAAATTTATTTATATAGAGATATTGGATCAACCCGAGCCAAGTACCAAGCAAATAAAACTGAGTGACCTGAGAAAGAAGGAAAAAGTGATCAGCAAAGCGGATAAGAACCTGGTGAATCTTGTTACTTCCAGCATTAACGATATTGCGGATGAAAACGGCTGGGCTTTTTTGGGTGATCTTGGCAACATGTTATTGAAGAAAAGACCAGATTTTGATCCCCGTAATTATGGATTTGAAAAATTATTACAACTGATCAGGAGTCTCGGGCTTTTTGAAATAGATGAAAGAGAATCCGGAAGAAGAAATATAAAGTTGGTGTATATAAGGGTGCCGCCTTCGAAGAATTAATTTTATTTAGTCGACTGTATTACTACTATCGTCGTCCCTATCGTCACACTCTTGTACTACAACAATTCTATTCAACTTTTCCACCCCCTCTCCAACTTTTTCTTTGATTGAACATCCGGCCCCCGCCAGCGGGTGACAATGATCAGCTTGATTTTATTCTTGCGTACAAAGCATTCATCTAATACATTTTTATTTTTTCGAATTGTTGAGTGTAACAATATCCCCCGCTGGCGGGGGAAGTAGTTCGTTAATAAAATAATTTCAAATGGGGGTGGATAAAAGCCGATTAGAATTACAGAACCTTGAAGTGAGTGACACAACAAAAGCCCAACAGAATTACATTGCTTGTAAAATAAAAAAGCTCATGAGTAAATCATGAGCTTTCAATAGATATTTACTTCTTAATCAAACCGCAGACTCCGGATAATAGAACAAATAATAAAGCAAAACCATTTTATATAACCCTGCACTTTAAATCATTTTTATTATCAAAAATCTGTTTCATCTGCACTTGGGCCATAACTACCAGGAATTGGCACATTCAACAATCTCAAATACACACCCAGCTGTGCACGATGATGTATCTGCTGGCTCATCGACATCTTCAGCACATCTATCTTTGGATTGGTAGCGTAGATCGTTTCACCGTTTCTTAATGTCCAGGGGTCATTTAACACCTTTTCATTTTCTACTACAAGGGCTGACAATCCATCATTGTATCTTTTTTCAAAATAAGTCATCAACTCTTTGTTGTTTTTGATATCCGGTTGCTCATACGCCTTTTGAAAATCGAGCTCGTCTGTGGTCAAAGTAAAATGTATCCAGCCAGGTAGATCGGCAAGATGCGTTATGAGGGATTTCATCACCATGGATCTATCATGCGGTTTGTAATTGTATTGGTCGTCGGGAACACGAGCCAGCATTTTACGTGTTGTGGTGCCTTCTTCGATAAATTGCTTCTTAAAAAATTCAATAAATGTCATAGTGTTTTGTTTAGAACTCAAAGAAACAACCCACTTGTGACAGCCCTATGTCAGCAGCATTTGAGAATATTCAAGTTTTTTCAAAATATTTTCGGCGATCTCAGCCACCATATCATTTAATTTGAGTGGTTCTACAATTTTTGCATGATCGCCATAGAGCATGAACCAACGGGAAAAACCCATCAAAGACCCGGATAAAAATGTCATGCGAACATAATCGCCAGCTCTTTCTTCCTTTACAAAACCATTGTAATATTTCTGTTCGCCCAGGTATTTTACAATCTCCGGTTCCACATCTATCACAACTTTTATTACTTCTTTGTCAGCAGACATCTTGCTGATAAAACTTTGCAGCGTCGGATGTTTTTTTGAGTTTGTTTCGTTGGTGGTCATTAATTGTTTGATCTTATCAGTTCGGAAATTCCTGTAATCTTTTCTCAATTGGCAAAAAGCGATCAAATACCAATGACTGCCGAGATAATAAATGCCTACCGGCTCTATTTTACGACGTGTGGTTTCATTTTTTTCAAGCGAAGTATAATTTATTTCTATAACAGAAGAACTGCCGATTGCTTTTAGTATGGATTGCAAATGCAATTCGGTTGTTGGCTGATGAACAATAGAAGGATGATTCATCACCGCAATATGCTCATCAATTTCTTCGATATGATCTTTTTCTGAATGCCTGAGTATAGCTCTTATTTTATCGAGTGCAGCAGTATAATGTTTGGAAATACCCGTATCTGTTTTTGATTGCACTAATTTGGATGCAGTTAGTAATGCTGTTGCTTCGTCCATGTTGAACATAACAGGAGGAAGTTTATAACCTTCCATAAGACGATAACCTGTTCCTGCCTCACCGATCACCGGCACACCTGCTTCTTCCAACGCTTTTACATCACGATAAACAGTGCGAAGGCTAATGGAAAATTTTTCTGCAATATCCTGTGCTTTCACTAAAGATCTGGACTGAAGCTGTATAAGAATAGCGGCTAAGCGATCAATCCGGTTCATAGGGAATAAAGTTACTGAGTGCAGGGAATTATGAATAATGAATTATGAGTTACATTTCAGGAAATGGCGTTCCCCTGGATATTTATCTCCAACTTGTCCTTCTGTCCTGTGGTGTTTCTACAAGTTTTCGCCTGAATAGCTTTACAAGTATTAATCCTGCAACAAAACCGCCAATATGTGCTGCATAGGCAACGCCACCTGCAGCTTCATTTCCACCCAGCGTCCCCATTCCATTCACGAATTGGAAAACAAACCAAATACCCAATACAAGGAATGCGGGTAAACTTATTATTGTGATCAAGACCCATACACGAACCGATCGGCCAGGAAATAAAAGTATGTAACCACCAAGTACTCCGGATATTGCGCCGGATGCGCCAAGACTTGGTACCAATGTACTATCGTTGAGAACGGAAGCACTGAATACATGTGCTAATGATGCAATTACACCACATACTAAATAGAAAATCAAATAGCGTTTGTGCCCCATTGCATGTTCCAGGTTATCCCCAAAGATCCACAAGAACAACATATTTCCTCCAAGATGTGCCCAGCCACCATGCATAAACATGGATGTTATCAATGTCAAATAAACGGGAATCGGAGTTGGTTGTAACCCCGGCATCAAAATTTGCTCGCCTGTCACCGGGTTTTCAATATATTTTGAGCTTGTTACAAGGTCATGTCCCTGAAGGATCTCTGCCGGCACAGTCGAATATCCAAATGTGATAGGAATACTAGTTCCCATACCCTGCCAGAACACAAAAGCTAAAATGTTCAGGGCAATTAAAATATAGTTTACAACCGGTGTTGTGTGCCGGTCCCTGTTATCATCGCCGAGTGGAAGAAACATTTTTTAAAAATTGATATAACAAATGCCATACCCTGTTACTCTAGATATGCAAGCAGTAAATAGAATGATGACAAAACATTTTTGTTTTAAAGTCGGTACATTGTTTGTACGGATAGAAAAAAACTAATAATGAAAACAAGATTTTTATCAACCGCGATACTGGGAGGTTTGGTAGCTTTCATTTCGTGTACCAGTGCACCGGATAGCGATGAAGCTAAAACTACTGAAGCAAAAAAAGTGACTGATGATCAAAACGCCGAAACGTGGAAAATGAATGTGTCGGATAGCAAAATTGAATGGGTAGGAACAAAGGTTAGTGGTTATCATACAGGCACCGTGCCCCTGAAAAGTGGTGATATTAATGTAAAGAATGGTGAAGTAACGGGTGGTAAGTTTATCATGGATCTTGCAAATATGCAAGTCGAAGGACCGAAAGGATCTGATACGTCCAGTAATAAAAAATTATTGGGACATTTAAAGTCAGCAGACTTTTTTGACGTGGAGAAAAACCCTGAAGGTATTTTTGAGTTAACAGGTGTGAAGCCTTATGCGGGAAGTGCAATAAAAGATACTCTTGATCCAAGGCAGGAAGAGATAAATAAATATAAAGTAACTGATCCTACACATTTAGTAAGTGGAAATCTTACGCTAAAAGGGGTAACAAAAAATATTGAGTTCCCAGCCCGCATCACGGTCTCAGGAAATGCAGCAGAAGCAATTGCTAAATTTAATATTAATCGTAAAGATTGGGGAATTATTTATGCTGGTAAACCGGATGACCTGATCAGGGATGCTATTCATCTCGGAATTTCTATAAAGGCGGCAAAATAAAATCAATTAAAAAAGCTTTATTGTTTTGAAACAATAAAGCTTTTTCTATTATAATAGTTACATATTTTTCTCTCTTTCCCGGTCCGCTTCTTCCTTTGAAACCTTATCGTCCTTATTTGCTTCTTCTTTGATGTTTTGCATTGTTGAAGATACAGGTCCTCTCATGTGTTCTTGCGGATCTGTTGTATGCAAAGTTTCGGGATCAGGTTTTGAGATAGGCTGAGATTTTTCTTTTTTTTCTTTTTTATTCTTATCTGTATTTGCCATAATAAAAGGTTTAGTTACTAGTATAACATCAAATTTCAGACCGCTTCATGTGTGTATTTTTTGCCCCTTTCCGTTCGTAATTTTATTTCTCAGTCAAAGTTGACTTTTTTATGACAGAACCCCTTCTTGATGTAATTGTCGTAGGTGCCGGCTATTCAGGATTAGCTGCGAGTTATCATTTAAATGAATATGGATTAAGTCATATTATTTTTGAACGCGGAAAGATCGGCGAGTCATGGCGTTCACAACGATGGGATAGTTTCAGATTTAATTCTACCAACAAATTAAATGTTTTACCGGGTGAAGATCCGGATCCAGCAGATCCTGATTCTTTTTCATCAGCAACGGCATTTGTTTCTACGCTTGAGCAATATGCAAAAATTTATCAATTACCTGTTTCAGAAAATTCAAAAGTGATTTCTATTGAAAAACCGGGTGAATTTTTCGTTGTCCAGGTTTCATCAAATAATGTGATCAAAAATTATTTCTGCAAAAAAGTTCTTATTGCATCCGGTACTGCAAATGAAATCAGGATCCCATCGTTAGCTAAAAATATTTCTAAAGATATAAGGCAATTGTATACGAGTGAATATAAAAACACTGGTCAATTACCAGCAGGTGCAGTATTAGTAGTGGGTGGTGCACAATCAGGTTGCCAGATCACCGAAGATCTGCTTAATGCCGGGAGAAAAGTTTATCTCTCCACCAGTATGGTGGGACGTATCCCGAGATGGTATCGTGGGAGGGATATTTTTTATTGGGTGAAAGAAACAAAATTTTATGATATAAAAGCGGATGATATAAAAGATCCAAAGATCTTGGAATTACGTCCTCCACAAGTTTCAGGAACAGGTAGCGGAAAAGATAGCATGAGTTTGCAATCGCTTTCAAAAAAGGGGGCTGTCATCTTAGGTAAAATGAATGATGCAAATGAAAGCACTGTCTTTTTCCAGCAGGATGCAGCACAACATGTAAAATTTGCAGACGAGTTTTCTCAGAAAATAAAAAAGATGATCGATGATTATATTATTGAAAATAATTTATCTGCACCTCCGGCACATTATGATGAAGCGGATATTCCGGATGTTGATGCGACTTGCGCAAGTACTATAATATCACTTGATCTCATAGAGAATAATATTAATACAATTATATGGTCAACAGGCTTTGATCATGATCTCAGCTTTATTAAGTTGCCAGTGCTTGATGAAAAGGGGAAATTGATGCTTAAAGATGGGATACCTGGATTTCCGGATCTTTACTTTCTTGGATATCCCTGGTTAAGAACCCGCAAGTCACCAATACTTTTTGGAATAATTGAAGATGCAAAGTTTATTGTTGATCATCTCTATAATTGTTCAAAAGAAAATTTAAAGCCTGCAGCAATAGAAAAATAAAACACGGAGTTAGTTTTAAAATGTCAATTGTCAATACACTTATTCAGCGATATGGTTTAGAGCCCCATCCGGAAGGAGGGTGGTATAAACAAACTTATAAAAGCAATGAACAAATAGCTGCAGATGCATTGCCGGAAAGATTCAGTGCAAGCAGGGCTTTTTCAACTGCTATTTATTTTTTATTGGAGAAAGGAAATTTTTCCGCCTTCCATCGTATTAAAAGTGATGAGTGCTGGCATTTTTATGCAGGTGATCCATTATTTATTAATATAATTGAGCAAACTGGAGAATTAAAAGTTATTTCATTAGGGAGTGATCATGAAAAAGGACAATTATTTCAATATGTAGTTCCAGCTAATTGCTGGTTCGGAAGCCGTCCAGCTCATGAAAGCGAATATTGTTTTGTTGGGTGTACAGTATCTCCCGGTTTTGAATTTGAAGATTTTGAACTGGCTGATGCAACAGAGTTAGCGGTCATGTATCCGCAACATAGATCGATTATTATAGAATTGTGCCGGTAATTTATAAATCTTTCCCGATTGTTCCGGGATTATCAAAACTATTCTCCTTAAATTTAGATAAGCACAGCCAGCTTTTAAAAATATAGTGATGACGGCTTACGAGATCGAAATAATTCTTAATCGTCAACTGGCAGATTGCCTTTCCATACCCGTTTTTATTACTGATACAGTTGGGAATCTTATTTTTTACAATGAACCGGCAGAAGAATTGTTGGGTAAAAGATTTGAAGATAGCGGGGAAATGCCGGTAGAAGAGTGGTCCACAATTTTTAAGCCCTTAGATAAAAAAGGTGATCCAATGGCCCCGGAAGATTTACCCTTGGTAAAAACATTATCAAAACAATATCCATATCATAAGAGTTTTCATATCGAAAGCCTGAAAGGGAAAAAACAAGCTATATCAGTTACTTCCTACCCGATCATTAGCCGGTCGGGGAATTTTTTAGGAGCAGTTGCTATTTTTTGGAAACAAAAATTAAAATGAAAGTAAAATTGTGGGGAGTTCGTGGTTCTATACCAACGACCGGACCCGATACAGAAAAATATGGAGGCAATACATCCTGTGCTTCAGTGGTGTATGATGATCATTTGCTTGTTCTTGATGGAGGAACCGGTATACGGAAATGCGGAGGTGCGTATCCTGCCAGTAAGCGTATAGATATTTTGCTTACACATCTTCATTTAGACCATATACAAGGGTTAGGATTCTTTAGTCCATTATTTGATCCTTCTAAAGAAATTCATATTTGGGGACCGGCCAGTAGTTCGCAATCACTTTTTTCACGCATCAGTCGTTATCTTTCGCCACCTTTATTCCCGGTACTTCTTCGTGATGTCCCCTGCAAATTAGAATTGCATGAGGTTAGTAACAGCGTATTTGATATTGGCCCGTTTCGCATTCAATCATCTTATATCATTCATCCGGGTCCAACAGTTGGTTACAGGATAATGCGGGAAAATTTTGTGTTTACGTATATACCCGATCATGAACCAGCTTTGGGAAGCCATGGAATGATCCAAAATCCAAAATGGGTTTCTGGTTATGACCTTGCTGAAGGAGCTGATATATTGTTGCACGATGCACAATACACAAAAGAAGAATATCCAACACGAAGAGGCTGGGGCCACTCTTCGATCGATGATGCAGGATTATTTGCCTCTATTACTTCTGCGAAACATACTTTGTTTGCTCATCATGATCCGTCACATTCAGATGCATTTCTTGAAGAAATGCTTGCTTCGTTCAAATTAACTTCAGATGTATCCGTAGCATTGGCAACGGAAGGTTTTGAGATAGAATTGGCTTAAATAAAAAAGCCGTCTCGCTTTAGGCGAGACGGCTATACAAATCCCGATCTTTAGTTGATCACGATCTCTTTCTTTTCACCTTCTTTTCCTGCGACGATCGGCAAACTAATTTGCAACACACCATCTGTGTATTTAGCTGCAATCGCTGTCGTGTCGATACTTTCATTGAGTGTAAAAGTTCTTACAAATCCACCACGACTGTATTCTCTTAATACCCAATTTGGTCTTTGAAAGCCTTCAGGTGGCGTGTAGGAAACTGTCAACTCATTTCCCTTTACATCAATATGAAAATTTTCTTTGATGCGGCCGGGTGCAAACACCAGCATTTCATAACTGCTGTCAGTTTTGTAAATGTTTACAGCGGCTCGCTGCATTGATCGGATAAACTGGCCTTGCCGGTTTCCGTAATTGTTGCCTTTTGCGGCACATGACTGATTGTAGTACATGTTTTTCTTTTTTTAGTGAAATAAATAGATAACATGAACTCTTGCATAAAAATGATGCCGACACAATTAAGCTGCAATTGTGGCACAAAGCAGCAGTTTGTAGTTTAAATAAGTGGCTGACAAAATTGTAAACCTGAAAGAAAAGGGTTGTTCAAACCTTTTTGTTGAATAAGCACTTTGAATTTTTTTCCCATGGACATTAAAAGTGTATGGAGAAGCATTAATTTGTTTCTTACTTCAAAATTATTCTTTTCATGTTCTTCTAATTTTCTCAAATGTTCAGTTAACCCAAGTCCTAAAAGAAACTGTGATTGATTAGTAAATCCGCAATTATTTAATCCATGTTTTGTTCCCCAAAATTTCAGGGCTGAAAAATTTACATGTGCAGTTATATCCTGCTGCCCGATATTATTATAGGGAAGATCATTTACGGTGTGTTTATTATAACAAACTATTGTTCCAAGCCGGTGATGGGATTGATATAATTCAGATGATGGGTAGCCATAATCTATTGTAAGAACAAAACCTTTTTCTAATGAGGAAGAAATTCTTTTTATCCATTCAATAGCTTCCAGGTTCACTTCAGCGAAAAAATCATTTGGCAATTCTATTCCTAATGCAGTAAAATATTCTCTCAGATCATCGCCGGCTGGTTTCAGTACTTCAATAAAGCCGTTATCATAGTCGACAAAAATTTCTTTAAGCTCCTTTTCTTTCATCAGTACTTTATGAACAGAAAAATTATCCAGCACTTCATTTGCCAAGACACACCCAGTGAAAGATGGGATATCTTCAATTGAATCATACCAGGTAATCTTTTCATTTATGAAATCATGGTCGATGATCTTTTTTTCTTTCTCACGCATTGCTTCACTTTTTTCAATGATGCAATACCTGAGTTTTTTATAAAATTCTTTTGAATGTTTAAGTTGGTGGAGTATATCGACGCACAATGATCCCATACCAGCGCCATATTCCACAATAGTAAAATCTTTCTTGCCCGCCAGGCACCACATCTCTTCTAATTGCTTGGCTATTACATTTCCAAAAACATTTGTGAAGTATGGGCTGGTATAAAAATCACCATGTTTTCCAATTTTGTCAGGGGAAGAAGTGTAATATCCTAAGGAGGGATAATACAATGCTATTTCCATAAAATCGTGAAAAGATATTGGTCCGTCGTCGCGGATCTTGTTCTTTATTATTTTAGAGAGAGCAGTTTCCACGATATAGGCTTAAAATTATATTGCTACTTCCGAAGCATTGTTGGTAAACAGTATCACAGAATCCATCATTGCTTCAATCGAATGATCAACCAACTGATGAAATGCCATTACCTGATTCGGCTGCATATCAACATCACCGTCGGGAGTTTTAATTCTTATAATGCCTTCTAATACCTGCACGGTAAAGATGCCATCAACTAAATTGTTTTTTAGAATTGCTTTGGCATGTAAACAGGTTAACACCATCGTTACCCGGCCGGTTTTAAAGACAGTAATGCCATTGCGATCATTCTTTTGCCAGGCTTCTTCACTTTTTAACTGGCGGATAAAGTCAGGGATATTTACAAAGACATAAGGCGCATCAAGTACCCGATCCCCTTCCGGACGATTCAGCGTTGCTTCATTTCTTTTATTTTCCATAATATGTTTATTGTTGGCTATACAAGAACCATACTACGATTTAAAGGAAAATGAATAGAGGAAACAATGAAGCAATTCAACGCTGTTTAGCCCTCATTTTTCTAAAATGATAGGATAGTATTTCTAAATAAATAAAAGGGAGATAGATAGACAGTGTATAAAAATGCGAAAGAATTTACACACCAAATTGACGGAGGTGATGATCTAAATGTTTCCAGGTTGCCTTGGTCCAGTTCTGTTTTGTAAGCTTGCCAAAAACCGGATGTTGTTCGCTGACAATATTTGCTTCGCTAAAGCGGTCGATCATTTCTAACAGGAGTATTTTTTCGTTTTCAAAATCTTTTTCTTCGCCTGTCATAACAAATGTAGGATCCGTAGGGAGATTTTGTTTGTATGGTGTTTCGTTCCACAGTCCGCTTTTAAAAAGCGGTCCGAGCAGTCTTAACAGGAAATTTCCTTTAGGCTGATGTGTGCCTAATGCAATGCCAATAGGTTTTTGAACATGTGCCAGCATTTGTGCAACATTCATTTTGCCCCATTGTCTTTGTGTATGTACGGTGAGTTTATTGATTCGTTCAATGATCTCCTGCTTAACTGCTTGATCAAATAAATCTTTTATTTCCATTTTTGGTTGATTAAAATTTTGTTTCGTAATACGGGATCTCATCATGACTTGATGATTCTTTTTGATACCAATATGCCTGCGTTACTATGTGCCCGTCCTTTGTTCTTAATAGTCTTCCAAAAATAGCATTGGTGGGATTAAAAGCAAGATTAGTTACGCCGATCGTAAATGTTTCTGGCGCAGGAGGAGTTACAACAGCAGTTGCTTCTTCGCCTTCTACTGACTTTGTCGGGGGAGCGGCTTTTGGTGGAGGAGAAGGGACAACTACAACTTCAAATTGATTTGCTTCCAAAAGATCTTTTAGAAATGCAACCCTTTCTTTTGAAGCATTCTTTTCTACGATGGCACATTTCACTCCACCCAACTCTTCAAACTCATGATTTTTATTGATAGCCATAACTTGTTTACTAATTAATTATTTCTTATTGCTTAACAAGATTATGAATATACTGATAAACTCCACTTGCCAATCCAGTAACAATTATACCTGCCACACAAATGATCATCGCCAACCTTGGGGACCAACTTGTTTTTACTTGTTCAATGGGATTCTCATTTGCATCCATAAAGATCGCTTTGATCACTCTTAAATAATAATATAATGAGATAACCATGTTCAAAGCAGCAATTGTAATGAGCAAATAATTTCCTTTACCTGCACCTGCGAGTAACAAAAAGAACTTACCAAAGAAACCTGCGGTTGGAGGAATGCCGCCCAATGAAAACAATGCGATCGCTAATACCCAGCTTAAGCCCCGGTTATTTTTATAAAATCCTTTATAGTCATTTATGGTTTCCTTTCCTGTTGCAGCGCTAACCAAACTAATAACTCCAAAGGCAGCTAAGTTGGAAAATATATAAATAAGCACAAAGAAAATAACTGATGCACTTCCTTCTGCGGATTGCCCTGTGATACCAATTAAAATAAACCCAACCTGCGCAATAGAGGAGAATGCAAGGAAACGTTTCATGCTCTGCTGACGTAATGCAAACAGGTTACCAATGATCATCGTCAACACAGAAATAAGGAATAATATATTATACCAGCTTTCATTTAAGGGAGCAAATGCATTGTATAAAACGGAAACGAGGACAAACAATATTGCTCCTTTTGAAATTACAGACAGATAGGATGTGACTGCTACGGGTGCACCTTCATATACATCAGCTGTCCACAAATGAAACGGTACTGCAGAAATTTTAAATCCAAACCCGGCGATTAATAGAATGAACGAGAAAATTTGTAAAGGATTACCATTTAAATGAGCAGGCAGTTCTGTAAAATTCAACGTCCCGGTACTTCCATATAACATAGAGATACCGAACAATAACAATCCAGATGAAAATGCTGATGAAATTATCATTTTAAATGCTGCCTCTGAAGAGCGTCTTTTCTCCAGGTCAAAATTTGCAAGTGCCGCCAACGGAATTGTTGAAAGCTCCAATGCGAGATAAAACATTAAAAGATTATTACTGCTAATCATAAAGAACATGCCGAGTAAGGTCGATAGCAACAGAATGTAAAATTCCGGCGCATGTTTATGTTCTTTTAACCAATTGTAAGATTGGAGAGAAATGATCAGCGTTCCAAGATTCAATAGGTTCTTTTCGAATGTCAGCAGTTCATTGGTGCGGAACATATCGCCAAATAAGATCCCTGATTGTTGAAAAAGAAACCCCGAAATAAGATTAAGCGTCAATAAAATATTTACAAGATTGATCAGCGTTTCATTCTTTCTTTCCTCTTTGCCCAGTTTTACAAATAATAGAACGAAGATGGTGAGAGTAATCATCAGTTCTTGCTTCATCAATATGAGAAATTCGTTTACCATGTATTACTTTATTACAGCAGCGATTTTTTCAATTATAATATTTGTTCCGGGATTGATCAGATCTTTTAATAAAAAGGGGGCAATACCAATCACAACAATTCCAAGTATCAATAAGCCTGCAGCCAATCTTTCATTCCAACCCGCATCACCAAGAGATAAATGTTCATTATTTACAACCGGTCCCATAATGGCTTTTCCCGTTGCTCTTAAAATATAAACTGCAGTTACCACAATAGATGCGCAGGCAATGATCGTTGCAATGCGATAAAATGCATCTGCCTTTTGCCACGAACCCATGAATACCGTCATCTCTGCAACAAATCCACTAAAGCCCGGTAAACCCAACGAACACAAACCCGCAATTACAAACACTGTTGAAATAAATGGCATCATCTTCATAAGCCCGCCGAGTTGAGCTACCTGTCTTGTATGTGTTCTGTCATAGATCATCCCGATCACAGCGAAGAAAAGAGCTGTCATTAATCCGTGAGACACCATTTGCATCACGGCTCCATCAATTGCAGTTTTTGTTAACATGCCGATACCCAACAAAACAAATCCGCAGTGACTTACCGATGAATATGCATTGATATATTTAAGATCGGTCTGCATCATGGTAGCGAAAGCGCCATATAAAATAGCAATACATGCCAGCACAATTATAATTGTCGAATATTCATGTGCCGCATCAGGCATTAAATAAGTAGCGACTCTTAAGCAACCATAGCCTCCAAGTTTCATGGAAATGCCGGCAAGAAACATAGATGCTGCCGTCGGTGCTGACGAATGTCCATCCGGTACCCATGTATGAAATGGAAATAAAGCTGTAAAAATTCCAAAGCCTATAAATGCAAATGGGAAAAACAATTTCTGCACTTCGATCGGAATATTCATTTCTGCGATCTGGGTTAGATCAAAACTATGTACACCATTTATGTTTGTATTGAAATAGACACCAGCTAATCCGACAAACACCAGCGCAGAACCACCCATCAGCATCAATGCAAGTTTCATGGCGCTGTATTCTTTTTTACCGCTTCCCCAGATGCCGATCAATAAGAATTTTGGAATGACTGCCACTTCAAGGAAGAAGAATAGGGTAAAAAGATCGAGAGCAATGAAGAAACCATAAGCCCCAAGACTTAAAAATATCAGCAAAAAGAAAAATTCTTTGCTCAACTTTTCCATTTTCCATGAAACCAAAACACCTGCTATCACAACAAATGCAGTTAAGAGGATCATAGCGATTGAAATTCCATCCACGCCAATATGATACTTAATATTCAGTGGCTCATACCATATGTAATTATCTTCAAAAATAAAATTTGCAGTATTGCCACCGGCTCTTTTCTGCCTGTAGAAATAAAACAAAACAAATGCAAGGATCAATTGTGCAGCGGAGCCAAACAGTGCAATAGTTCTTACCTGCTTCAATCCTTTCACAAGCAAAATAGCTACCGCTGTGATCAGGGGAATAAGTATCAGTAGTGAAAGATTCATTTATTATATTTATCGTTTATTTTTTTGGTTTTCGGTTTTAAAACATCAAACCTCGAACCTCAAACTTCAAACAGTTACTTCCACAAATACAAAAACACAACCGCCAGCGCAACAATTCCTCCAAAGAAATAAATGGCATAGCTCTGCACTTTTCCCGATTGAATTCCTTTTATTAAACCAGAAACTAATCCAGTTGTATTTGCTATTCCATTCATCAGTCCATCCACAATGTTTTTGTCGATCCACGCGGCCGGGCGACCAATGAGATTAAAAATTATTTTCTTAGTGATGAAGAGGTAGATCTCATCAATATAAAACTTCTTATATGCCGCTTTGTACAAACCACCCAACGATTGCGATATTTTTTCGGCTTTAATACTTTCTTTTTTGTACATCCACATTGCCAGTAAAATTCCAATTACTCCGAAAGTAACAGGTGCGATTGAGAACATCGGATCAAAATGAGATTCCAACGCTGTTCTGTCTGACGAAACATATTCACCAAAAGGAATGAAACCTGCAATTACAGAACAAAGAGCGAGGATCATTAATGGTAATTTCATTGAGAAAGTCCCTTCGCCATGATGGTTATGAACTTCAGTTGATTTGTTCCAGAAAATAGAAAAGTACAAGCGAAACATATAAAATGCAGTAAGACCGGAAGTGAACAACGCCACGCCGTAGACTATTTTATTGGAATGATATGCTGCCAGTAAAATTTCTTCTTTACTAAAGAATCCCGCAAATGGCGGAATCCCGGCAATTGCCAGACACGCAATAAGAAAACTAAGATTAGTGATCGGCAAATACTTTCTTAAGCCACCCATATCCTTCATTTCATTGCTATGAATAAAATGGATCACTACTCCGGCGCCAAGGAATAATAACGATTTAAAGAAGGCATGAGTGAACAAATGGAACATAGAAGCTGTGTAGCCCAGGCCATTTTCACTACCATAACCGGAAACACCCAAAGCAAACATCATATACCCGATCTGCGACATAGTGGAATAGGCCAGCACTCTTTTAATATCCGTTTGCGTGCAGGCAATTATAGCTGCAAGAAAAGCAGAGACAATTCCAACAACAGTTACAATACTTAATGATACAGGGGTAATTGTGAACAGCGGAAATAATCTTGCAACAAGATAAACACCAGCAACAACCATTGTTGCCGCATGTATCAATGCTGAAATAGGAGTGGGGCCTTCCATTGCATCCGGTAACCAGATATGCAATGGGAACATTGCTGATTTACCAGCACCGCCAATAAATACCAATGTTAATCCCCATGTCAATGCGCTAACTCCAACAAATGATGCTGTAGTGATTGCAAGAAATTGCGACGACTGTTGCGATGTTAAATTTTCGATCAGCATTTTGAAATCAAGCGTTTCTCCATAGAAGGCAAGTATCAAAATGCCAACAAGGAAACCAAGATCGGCAAAACGTGTAACGATAAAAGCTTTTTTAGAAGCAGCAACTGCAGAGGGCTTATCGTAATAATAGCCGATCAGTAAGTAAGAGGATACACCCACCAGTTCCCAAAACATATACAACTGGAAAAGATTGCTGGAAACAACCAATCCTAACATTGAAAATGTAAACAATCCAAGAAACGCATAATAAGTTGGAAACCTTTCTTCACCTTTCATATAACCCAAACTAAAAATATGAACCATGAGTGAAACAAATGTTACCACTACCAGCATCATAACAGAGATCGGGTCGAGAATGATGCCCATATCAATGCTGACATTTTCAGAAAATGATAACCAGGTAAATTTTATTGCAGTTATCGTTTGATAAGAGTCCCCAACTTTTCCATCAACAAAAAAATAATTGTAAGCTGTGTATAAGGATAGCACAGCAGAAACAAGTAATAAGCCTGTCCCAATTATACCAGAAGAGGTTTTCAAATACCTTCTTCCGAAAATTCCAAGCAATAGAAAGCCGGCAAGTGGCAGAAGAGGGATCAATGCTATATATGAAGCGTAGTTCATTTTAATATTTCATTTCTTCAGCAGTTTCTACATCAATAGACCGGTGGCTGCGGTAGAGATTAATGATAATGGCTATTGCCACCGCTGCTTCCGCCGCCGCGATCGTAATAATAAATATGGTGAAGAAAATGCCGTCGAGTTTGTCTGGATACAGGTATTTGTTGAACACAACAAAGTTTATGTTCACACTATTTAGTATCAATTCTATTGACATCAACATCGTGATCATGTTACGGCGTGTAAACAAACCGTACATGCCGATAAAAAATAGAGCCGTGCTTACAAATAGAAAATGTGATATAGGTATGTCAGTCATAAACCTTCAACTATTTGTTTATCTCTTAAATTTTCAATATTGTCCTGCTTTTGTTCTTTTGTTCCTGTTGAAGAAACTTCAACAGGAACTTTTATTGCGATCACAATACAGCCAACCATTGCTGCCAATAACAAAATGCTCACTACCTCAAAAGGTAATGCGTAGCCGTTTTCACCAGTTGCCAACATTTGATTACCGATCTTGCTTACGCTCCAGTTAAAACTTTTATCACCAGCTTTAAAGTCATTTTTATAAATAAGAAAATAAGTCAATGCAAAACCGAATAGGACTGCTAATACTGATGCGATGCCTCTCATCATCGGCGGTCGTAGCATTTCTTTACCAGATTGCTGAGTAAGAAAGATTGAAAAGATGATGAGCACCACAATGCCACCAACATAAACTACTATTTGTACAGCAGCAATGAATTCAACTTCTAACCAGAAATATAAACCAGCAATACCGATCAATGAAAATAATAACCAGATAGCCGAACGGAAGATCTTTGTTGTGGTAACAGAAAAAATTGCTGTACCCAATATAAAGGCTGCTAAAATGTAAAAGATTATTTGTGATGCAGTCATGCTTTAGTCTAAATTCCAAATGACAAAAAACAAAAAATCAAATAAATTAAGAATATGAAATTGATTATTTATCCTTCTATCTTTGCTTTGATTTTCTTTGGTTCTTGTTATTTGTTTTATGTGATTATTATTCTACTCCTTCCCGGATCTTCGAATCGGGATTGTTTAAGATCTTTGTCAAATTTGTTCTGTCGAATACACTGTGTTCAAAAGTCTGTGCCATTTTTATCGCATTCGTCGGACAAGCTTCAATACACAAATTGCAAAACGTACATAGCTCCAGGTGATATACAAATTTGTCGATCGCTTTTTTCTTTTTGCCATCAGGTTGTATATCAAACTTGGTAACTATTTTAATTGTTGCATTTGGACAGGCTAATTCGCAAGCAGTGCAGCCTGTGCAGGCATGCTCGTTCTTTTCATCATGAATCATCACTACCTCCCCACGAAACCGTTCAGGCAATACCAAGGTGTCTTTATTATCCGGGTATTGCTGTGTGATCTTTTCTTTTCCATGATGCAACGCATACCAACCGGTAAGTTTCATGCCGGTCAGCAACGATTTAACGCCTTTAAAAACATCCGATATGTATTCTTTTAAAAACATATTTTATTTAAAAATGCCAACCCATAATTGCCATCAACGTTACCAATAATAAATTGAACATGCTTATCGGTAATAAATATTTCCATTCAAGATTCAATAACTGGTCAATACGGAGCCGTGGGAATGTCCAGCGAAACCACATGATGACAAAAATCAAAAAGAATGTCTTGCCAATGAACCAAAGACTTGATGGAATATAATCCATTACGTGATTGAACTGCGTATCTGTTCCAAAATGTAATGGTTGCCATCCTCCCAAAAACAAAGTAGCGCCAAGAGCGCAAACCACAAATATGTTTACATATTCAGCCAGGAAGAACAAAGCGAATTTCATTCCTGAATACTCCGTATGAAAACCGGCAGTCAGTTCTGATTCAGCTTCTGCAAGATCAAATGGTGCACGGTTTGTTTCTGCAGTTACGGCGATCATGAAGATCACAAATGCGATCCACACAGGAAGATGGCCTTTAAAGATCCACCATCCATTTGCTTGTGAATCCACGATCGATGAAATTTTCAGATCACCGGTCAGAATTACAATCGCAAGAATGGCGAAACCAGCGGATAACTCATAACTCACGATCTGTGCACCGCTGCGCATGGCGCCAAGCAGCGAATATTTATTATTACTTGCCCAGCCCGCCATCAATATGCCTATCACAGATACGGATGATATCGCCGTAAAAAATAAAACACCAATATTAACATCCCATATCTGTAATCCTTTTGCAAACATCAGCGGCGCCATTATCACCATTGCAATGATCATTACAATAAATGGCGCCAGGTTAAATAAAAATTTATCAGCACCATCCGGCGTCATTCCTTCTTTTACGATCAGTTTGAGTGTATCTGCTGCTGTTTGAAACATTCCAACAGGGCCAACACGATTAGGGCCAAGTCGTAATTGCATCCATGCAGAAACTTTTCTTTCCATCATGATCAGCACCAAACCAAGTAATGCAAACAAACTAATGACACAAACACCAACGATCACAAATTCAATCAGCATTGGCCATGGCGCTGCAAATTGATTATTCAACCATACGTGAATACTGTTTGATATGTTTTCTAAACTTGGCATTTATTTTCTATTAACCGAACTGTTGACTATCTATTTAACTTTCGTTGGGTCGCACTCTTGTGGGTTCTTATCGCTATTAATCAATTTTCGATCATTCAATCTTTCAATTTGGCTTTATGTTGAACCTCTAGGGGTTCTTTTTAAAAAATCTTTCATTTGATTTCCGGGTTAAAACCCTGAGCTACCAACATTGCGCCCCACTGGGGCGCTAAGAAAAGAACTTTTCAACCTAAGTTCCCCTTTAGGGGATAGAGGTCTATCTATCAATATCTGGTATCACAAGATCTATCATCGCCATAATTG
>Ga0193740_1000091_pt1 | contig 24951 bp, 26 predicted proteins | sample L2s1metaG_FD_145072 | JGI IMG/M metagenome (GOLD analysis project Ga0193740, IMG submission 145072) | Soil microbial communities from a riparian zone of the East river system, Colorado, United States - L2s1 | ecosystem: Environmental > Terrestrial > Soil > Riparian zone | place: USA: East River... | reverse complement strand
ATCATATGCTCCAAGCAAAGAATACTTCCATCCTCTTGTTTTTGCTAATGAATTGAATTGATGTTGTTTTAAAATATGCGCCGCCATCCTGTTACTGTAAGTTCTTGTATTGATCTCAGCATCGGTTAAGAGGTAAACTTCTCTGAAAGCTTGCTTTAGTGGTTGTAAGATCTTATTTGTTTCCATGAACTCACGCCACTTACTTATTTCATCAACTGAATAAAACACAGGGTGCCATAATGAAACAAGAGAACCGGGATCGATATCAACGATCTCATTTTTATCTATATCAATCCATTTGTTATCCAAATAAAAAGCAGATCGCTTATTGCCATTGAATTCAATGATCCAGATAATATTTTTTGAGAGGAAATGCATTAGGCCTTGTGATAAATAATACTCATTGAATTTGGTCCAACTAAGCTGTCGGTTTGATTTAAGCATTCTGTCTATCCTGTCTCTCTGGGCCCTTACGGTTATTTCTATTTGTTTAATAATGTTTTTTACTTTTTTATACTTAGCAGCATGTTTTTCTTTTACAAATGCGGGAGCCGATTTTTGCGGGCTGCCATCAGGTTTGAACCAGCTTATTTCTGTTTTACCAACACCGGTAATTTCCAGTATGGCCTTATAATCGTCAAATTCGAATTCTCTTTTGCCAAGCACTAAACCATAATCATCTACTGCCATGTCTTCAATTTCATGAACAGTCACCCCTTCTTTTTCTGCTACGTTATTCAAGTATTTGTCAATAAGATTTTGTGTGGTGCTTTGCTTTATTCTCAATTTCAAACGTGAAAGATGACCTACGCCATCAAGCCCTTTTGAATTTGCAAGTACGTAAAGGCAGGCATTTCCTATAGCAGCAGCGGCCGGTCCCTTTCCTGGTATCTTTTTATAAACTCTTTCAGCAAGTAATGCTGTGTTATGAAGCGTTACCTTGTCATGGAAATGTGTACACATCCAGGTCAACCCTTTGATCATTTCAACATTAGGCACTGATAAAAATTCTACCGTTGTATGAGTGTATTCGCGGCCGTTATACGTGTGCACATGTGTGGTTTCTTTTTCTTTGAATTTAACTATCCATAACATCCAGCCATTAATGGTTGCTTTGAATTTGTCTGGTCCTAACTCAGTAAAGACTTCTTTGGCTTCTTTTAAAAATTTTGCAGAGGGCTTCCCACCACTTGCTTTTTGAGAAAGAGAAAAAAGTTGATACCAATAGAGTTTTTCTTTTTCAGGCAAAGATCTTATTACCGTGTTTGCATATTCTGAAAAATCATCGTCTCCGGGAAAATATACAGGCTTAATGGCTCCTTCCTGGTTTTCACTTGTAAATATAATTTTATCGATTCGTTCGATAAGTTTTATCCTGTTTTTTTCGTAATAGTTATTCTCTGTTTCTTCAAGACGCTTCCTGATATTTAATAAGGCTTGTTTTTTATGTTCAGTTAATGGCGATTCTTTAAAATGTGTTTCCAGACTTTGAACAAAAGAGCCGATCGGCCAGTGAAAGATATTTATATGCTGGTACATTACATTGTTAAGAAAAGAATCGCTTAAGTTGACAATATCCTCTTCTTCCAACGCCAGTTTTGTTTTCATCAAATGATTTATTAATCCATAATATGTATTTGAAAAACGCCACTTGACATTATTGGAGTAATGGGATTTGTTGTTAGCGTGATATTCATGTATTGTTTTTACACCGCGTATGATAAAAAGAACTTTTTGTTTATCGCTAAGCTCAACAAGCGGCTTATATGATTCGAGATCCGAAGTTTTCGAATTGTACTTCCCTTCCTCTTCCTGCCGTACTTTTTCAACAATAGAATCAAAAAAATCAAACAAAGCTTCCTGCTCATTTTGCAGTCCCGGAATAATTTTTTTCACAAAATCTAATAAACCCATGAAAAAAAATTTTTAGTTATCCGCCAACCAGGGGAGTTAATTTAAGAAAACTGATCTCGGTGTTTTTGTTAATGACGATCATCTGGTCAAGACCTTCTGCCTGTATATTATCTATTAAAACAAAGTATGCATTTTTACCAAACGCATCCACCGCTGCGGAACACTGTTTTTCGGCGTCGATCTTTCTTTTTTGTTTTAGCTTAAAACCGTTGATGGTCTTTTCGGCTTCATTGGGTTGAACAAGCCCATTAAAATATTCAGGCAGCTTACTATTGTAGGCGTTCACCTCTGCAGTTACTCTCGCCCTGATGATATCTTTTACCGATATAAGTTCGGTATCGAACTGAACGATAACTTCGCCAGTTGTTTTACCACTAGCGGTTTCATCTTTTATTCTCAGTGCCAGTAAAGACATGTATAATTGATTTAATGTGGATAATAAAATTACTAATTTAAACGGAAGATTAAACTGGGCCTGATTTATACTGAAAATCTAAAAATGATCAAAGAAATTGTATTTTATAATTAGGTTACTTTGCGTCATGCACAAAAAAATATTGCTGCTGGGAAGCGGCGAACTTGGAAAGGAGTTAGTAATCGCTTTAAAAAGATTGGGACAAACCGTGATAGCCGCAGACAGTTATGCGGGAGCACCTGCAATGCAAGTGGCTGATGATTTTGAAGTGCTTGATATGCTCAACGGAGAACAATTAGATTCAATTGTTTCAAAACATAAACCTGATTTGATCGTTCCGGAAATAGAAGCAATAAGGACGGAACGGTTTTATGAATATGAAAAACAAAACATCAAAGTAATTCCCAGCGCAAGAGCCGCCAACTTTACAATGAACCGAAAACTCATTCGCGATCTTGCAAGTAAAGAATTAGGACTACGGACTGCCAAATATTTTTATGCAACCACATTTGAAGAATTTATTAATGCTGTAAATGAAATTCGGTTGCCTTGTGTGGTCAAACCATTAATGTCTTCTTCAGGCAAGGGACAAAGTGTATTGAAAAATGTAAATGATCAGCAAAAAGCATGGGAATATGCTATTAATAATTCAAGGGGAGATATTAAAGAAGTTATCATTGAAGAATTTATTTCTTTTCATACGGAGATCACATTGCTGACGGTGACTCAATACAATGGGACCACTTTATTTTGTCCACCAATAGGCCATAGACAAGAAAGAGGAGATTACCAGGAAAGCTGGCAGCCTGTTGCAATAAGCACTGAAGATTTTGAGGTCGCTTGTGAAATGGCTAAGAAGGTAACCGATGCATTAACCGGTGCAGGAATTTGGGGAGTTGAGTTTTTCTTAACGCATAACGGCGTTTATTTTTCTGAGTTAAGTCCGAGGCCGCATGATACGGGAATGGTGACCTTAGTGGGCACTCAAAACTTTTCCGAGTTTGAATTGCATGCAAGAGCCATTCTTGGTTTGCCGATACCTCATATTTATCTTGAACGGGCCGGGGTAAGTGCCGTTATATTGGCAAACAAAACAGCAGAACACTTTACAATAAAAGGATTAGAACAAGCATTGGAAGAACCCAACACCGATATTAGGATATTCGGAAAACCTACAACAAGACCTTACCGCCGAATGGGTGTTGCATTGGTGCATGATGATCTGAATGCAGACATGCATCAATTGCGGACGAAGGCAAAAGAAACGGCCGATAAAATTTCAATTCAATAAAACTTTTATGGAAAAAGTAAACCTTACCGAAAAATTCTCGCAGTTCACAGAGCATTACAGTCCAAAAATTGCCGGCGAGCTTAATGGACAAATGGTAAAACTTGTAAAATTCAAGGGTCCATTTGTCTGGCACCATCATGATAACGAGGATGAATTGTTTTATGTAGTGAAAGGAAACTTTGATATGGAGTTTCGTGATAAGACGGTAACAATTAATAAAGGTGAGTTTATTATCGTGCCTCGTGGTGTTGAACATCGTCCTAATGCAAAAGAAGAAGTGCATGTTGTTTTGTTTGAACCGGGGACTACATTGAATACGGGAAATGTTAAAAATGAAATGACGTTGGAAAGTTTGGGGAGGGTTTGATGTTATGCTAAATACAAAAATGATTGGGCGTAAAAGCATCATCTACTTTCTGCCAAGTTCGAGCTTATCGAGAATAGTATTGATCGTCGCCATGCTAAATGGTTTTCTGAGAAAGTAGTTGACACCTTCTGTCTTTGCTTTTTCTTCTATCCATTTCGCTGATTCGGCTGTCATCATAATAATTTTTATCTCTTCATCTGCGAGTTGAATATTGCGAATAAAGTTTATACCTAATCCATCCGGAAAACTATTGTCGAGAAAAATAACAGTAGGCTTCATATAACTGAGGTATTCTTCAGCTTCGTGTAGCGAATAGACAGGTAAAGCCAATATCTTCCTTGCTTCGAGCATCGGCATTAATAGACGGCCAAGGTCTTCATCATCATCAATGATCATCGCTGTTTTAGGTAACATTCGTAGGATCGATTTAGTGTAAAGTTTGCAGAACAAAAATTCAGCCTCATTTTATGCTGACTGGTTTTGACTTAGGGGCACATTCCTTTTCTTATAAGATGAGGATAATTCTCCACTATCAATAAAGATTGGGGTTTTATGTCACAGGTAAAGTTGCAACATGCAACGGGAGAAGTACTATCGTAATAGTTGCATAGGAATAAAAATTTCCGTCCCGTCGGCGTCTTCGGAAGAAGAGACTTCGGTAGATAAAGAAATTAGCGGCGAGACCGGGTGAGGTTATACTTCTTCACCAAATGTAATCCTGTGCCCATCAATAGTTCGGATTGAAAATTCTCTTTGTCCCCATGGCTTGTTTTCGATACTACTCAAGACCTCTACATCTCTTGACTGGTATTCTTTAGACAACTCATCTATATTATCTACTTCCAGGTAAGCAAAATAAGAATGACTGTTGATCTCTGAAGCTGGTTTGTCATCAGGACATTCTCCCAGGATTATTTTGATATTATCACGAATAAGAAAATGCCAGCTTCCTTCTTCCCACAAAGTTGTAAATCCTAATTTGTTTTTATAGAAATCAGCAGACCTTGCTAAGTTGTTTACTGCAAGAACAAATCGGCCGCCAGCAATTTTGGGGTTCATATTTAGTACTTATTTTAAGACAAGACAAATTGAAAAATTTTCCAGACATGAGCCGTGAGGGCACAATTAGTTCAGCCGTATTTTAACTTGTTTACCGTTCTGCACACCGACTGCGTAAATAATGTCACCTTCAACTATTGTCTGTACTTCATCAAAACCTTCTTTAATTGAAATATTACCTGTTGTGTCAACAAGGTACCACTTACCATCATCTTTCATAATCTTTCCATGATAGTAGTTGTATTCACTAATTCCACCATAGTTTGCAAGAGGCAATATGATTTCTCCACGATAGTTTATTAACCCCCACTTCTTGTTGTCTGATACAATAGCAACGTCATTCTTGAAACGGTAAATAGTGTCAAATGTTTGCTCAATTATTTTATTACCCTGCTTGTTTAATAACAAAAACCTACCGTTCTCTTTGACAACTGCAGTTCCTTTGTAAAATGGATAAGCCGTTTTGTATTTTGTTGGCATTATCCATTGTCCTGTATTGTCAATGTATCCATACAAACTGTCTAACAGGACGAGTGCAGAATTGTCCGAAACAATTAACTTATCAAATTTTGGTCTTGATACAATTTTCCCATTTGTTGTGATGAGTCCGTACTTCTTAAAGTTATAGCCTACTACATCACCGTCCTTTAATCTTTCACCACCGCTGTCGACACGAATAAGATTGTCAACCTGCCAGTCTTCGATATAGTCAAATTGAGCCGGAATTAAAATGTTTTTGTTGATATCGAGCAGACCTTCTTTATCGTTTTCTCTATAGATGTAAGCAAAAATTTTATTGCCACCATAGATACCTGTTATGTTCTTTTGTGTTCTATCACACGAAACGAGGAATAGAAGAATGAGTAGGATGACTGCTCTCATAATATGGCAAGTAAATCATAAATATACGCAACTGCTAATATTGGTTTCAATTGAAAATAAACTAAACGTCCGGATTCGTTTTAGCTGCTTCCCAACCGATCATTGCAGTTTTTCTTATACTTCCCCAATGATATTGTCCAAAATCTCCTGTCGAACGGATCACTCTGTGACAAGGAATTAAAAATGCAACCGGGTTATCGCCGATCGCAGTGCCTACTGCTCTTGATGCGTTTGGATTATTAATTGTATTTGCAATACCGGAGTAAGTTGATACATCCCCCATTGGAATTTTCAACAAGGCTTCCCATACTTTTATTTGAAATGGAGTTCCTTTTAAATGCAATTTAATTTTTGAAAGATCTTTCCAGTCTTGCGTAAAAATGAATAAAGCATTCTGCTGTATCGTGTCAACCATTTGCCGGAACTGTGCATTTGGAAATTGTAACTGCAATTGTTTTAATGCATACTTTTCATCATCCGCGAATGCAAGATGGCAAATGCCTTTTTTTGTTGAAGCAACTATAATATTTCCAAATGGAGTTTCGGCGAAACTATAATTGATCCGTAACTGCTCGCCACCATTTTTATATTCTCCCGGCGTCATTCCTTCAATACTGATAAATAGATCATGCAACCGGCTTGAACCTGATAGACCAGTTTCAAAAGCTGCATCACTTACAGTATGCTGTTGCAAAAGCTTTTTAGCATGTTGTAAGCTGATATATTGTAAAAACTTTTTGGGACTTACTCCCGCCCAATCTTTGAATAGTCGCTGAAAATGAAATGGACTTAAATAAACTTCTTTTGCCACAGCATTAAGATCAGGTTGTTGCTGAAAATTAGACCGAATGTATTCAATTGCTTTTTTTATGCGTTCGTAATCTGTCATTGTTTTCAATTTAGCACAAAACTATTTACAGACAAAAGCCAAATCAACCCGAAACTTGCTCAAATTTATATAGGAAAAACCTGTTAAGATTTTCTCATCTTTACTATCCAAAATTTCGCTATATGAAAGTTGCTGTGCTTGGCTCAGGTATGGTTGGCAGGGCTATCGCAATGGATCTTGCATCCCGTCATCATGTTACTGCCTTTGATGTGAGTAATGCCAATCTTGATCTGTTGAAAAAAAGAAATCCACGAATTGAAACGCAACAAGCAGATCTTCAGAATTATTCATCGTATCCTCAATTACTTGCTTCATTCGATATAGTAGTGACAGCCGTCCCTGGATTTATGGGCTATAAAGTACTGGAGGCTTCGATCAATTGCGGAAAGCGTATTGTTGACATTTCATTTTTTCCAGAAGATGTTTTACAGTTAGATAAACTTGCTAAGGAAAAAGGAGTAACAGTTATAACAGATTGCGGCGTAGCTCCGGGTATGTGCAATTTTATTGTTGGTCTTTATAATGAGGAAATGAAAATTGATGCACTGGAAGCTTATGTTGGCGGATTGCCTAAAGTGAGAAAGAAACCATTTCAGTATAAAGCACCATTTTCACCAGCTGATGTAATTGAAGAATACATAAGACCTGCAAGATTGATGGAGAATGGGCATATAATTATAAGGCCTGCATTGAGTGATGTAGAATGGATAGATTTTGAAAATCTCGGAACACTGGAAGCATTTAATACCGATGGACTTCGATCTTTGTTATACACAATGCCGCATATAAAAAATCAGAAAGAAAAAACAATGCGTTATCCGGGGCATGTTGATATAATAATTTCTTTGAAAGAGAGTGGTTTCTTTAGCGAAACACCAATTGATGTTAATGGAACAAAAATTACCCCGATAAAAGTTACCTCTCAAATTTTATTCAATGAATGGAAACTGGGTCTGGAAGAAGAAGAGCTAACCGTTATGAAAGTAAAACTGATCGGTAAAAAAGATGGTGAACAAAAAACTATAGAATGGAACCTGCTCGATTTTTATGATCATGAAACAAAAATTTCTTCAATGGCCCGTACAACAGGATATACTTGCACTGCAGCTGTAAATCTTTTAGCACAAAACCTTTTTAATGAAAAAGGAGTGTTTCCACCAGAACTTGTTGGGAAACACAGAAACTGTTTTGATTTTATTATTGAATATCTGAAAGAAAGAAAAGTGAATTGGATAAAGAAAGAATACTAACTGCCTTCACAAAGTTTTTTCAAATTGTTTAATCCCGTTACAAATTGCACATTAAGATCTTTGACGATCTTCGGCCCCATCAAACTTGCCATTGGCCAGGGAAGACCACCACTGTTTTGCCAGGTTACTTTTGTTTCATTCCCATTTCCCCAATGTTCAAATAACCAATTGTCCTTAGCTTTTGCTTTGAATGGTTTTAAAAATTCAAGATCAAAATGAATATGTTTATCGTCAATGTCTCTAAGTGTTAAGCTGCCCACTCCTACTTTTTTTCCTTCCCAACCATACCTGTGACCCGGAGTTTTCGGAGTTCCTGTAATTGTTGATTTAGCGGACGGATCCATTTGCTGCCATGGATTCCACTGCTTGTAGTGACTAAGATCACCAACATTATTCATCACATCACCAACACTTTTGTTAATGATCGTTGATTTTTCAACATTATAACTTTTGGGAAGCATTGCTGCAACAATCAGCAACAAAGCAATAACTCCGAGGATAATATAAACTACGATCATAACCTTAAGTTTGTTGTAAGTTACGGATTGAATACTTGTATCACAAACCTTTTATGTAAACTTTTCAATGCACCGCTTTGTAAAATTTACCGGGACGTAAATAAATGATTCCCTTATTTGTATAAAATCTTGTTGGTATTTGTTTGTAAGCTCCTGTTCCATCATAACCGATCACTTCAAAATGTAAATGAGGAAATGCAGAATAACCTGTGTTGCCACTTAGCCCGATCACTTGCCCTTTTACAACTGTATCACCCACATTTACCAATGCACCATTTTTAACAAGATGCCAGTAGTGTGCAACAGATCCATCATAATGTTTGATCGAAATATAATTGCCATCAGACATATTCTCGGATTTCAAACCGCCTTCATCTGAATCACCTCTTGCTCCTGTTACAATACCATCTCTTGCTGCACAGATCCTTGTTTTCTTTTTTACTTTAAAATCCAATGCAATTTCTCCTTTATGACTCATCTTGCTGTCATAAGCTTGTATCAAAAAAACTTTCTTTTTATTTTCAAATGGAAGTGAATAAATATAGCTGCTATCTTCTTTGAATTTCCCGGACTTCAGATCTTGAATAGAATATTGCTGTTGTGCTACACAACAATAAACACTGAAGAATGAAATAGAAATAAAAAAGAAATACTTCATTTTTTATAAGCCTTCTAAACCAGGGATCTCTATCTTTAATATTTCTATAAAAGCAGGGTTACCTGGTTCGGGCATTTGTGCATTCAAGATCTTACCATCCGGATCTAATAAAATATAACGGGGCATATAATCAATACCATAAGATCTTCCAAACAAGTCTTTATCATTACTACGCAAATGCAATACACGCAACGATCTTTGGCTGGCTTCATTTTGCCATTCCCATCTACTATCGTCAATGGATAATGCAACAAACGCAACCGAAGGACTTGTATATTCTTCTGCAATCTTTTCAAAGATGGCCGATTGCCCGGTACAAGTTCTGCACCAGGTCGCCCATACATCTATCACTACATAACGTCCTTTAAAATTTTTAAGAGAGAAAGTGTCTTTATTTAATGCTGTAGTAGTAAAATCAGGAGCGGCACTTCCACGAGTTAAACTATTTAACGTGTAATGCAGCGCCAGTATTTGCTGCTGTGTTTTCTGTTGTGAGATAACCGGGAGATATTTTGCGATCAGCATTTCCCTGCTTGCACTATCCCTTGTTCTGCCAACAAGTCCTTTTATTTTATTATAAACAAGATAATCTCTTAATGTGCTTGCTGGTAATACGCTTGCTACTTTTGAGATATAAGCCGTATCATTGGAAGGATTCAATTTATATTTCTGCTGATAATAGTCAGCAATGTTATCACGATACATAGAGTAACTAAGAAGAGTGCTATCATTATAACTAACTGCATTCCTGATCGCATTAACCGATTTTGGAAATTCCAGTGTTTCAGTTGGATGATATACTTTGAACCATTGTGCATATTTACCATCGAGTAATTTTATGTAGTATAGAGAAAGTAATTTTTTCTGTAAAGCAATAAAATCATTGTTTGGTTTAAGATTATCTGCTGTTTTATAATTATCCAGATTATCAACTTCGTCATTCCAAAGCCGCATAACCTCAGTCGCAAATGCTTTTGGCGTCATTTCAGAACCATAATTTTCCAGCATATATTTATCACTACCATTGTCATTATTATCGGCCCCATTTCTTAAATACTCATTTTCGGGGATCCTCGTTCCTGTTGAAGTAACCTTATTGTTAATGCCATCAATTTTTACTTTAAGGAAGAAACTATCCTTGTTTCCAAAAAAGATCTTTTGATTGATAGCACCCAATCTAAATGAATAAACACCCGCAGGAATATTTTTATCCGTGCTTGTACTAAATCGATTATCAGTTATGGGAATTTCAAGAACAGTATCCATCAGGGGCTCAGCAAACAAATACGCCGTTTGGAATTTATCTTTTGATTCAACAGTTCCAGCAATTACAGTACGACCATGTGAAGGAAGTTGAACCGGCTTATTTATATATAGAAAAACTGCGACGAACAGAACCAGGGGCAGAAGCATATAAAGGATCCTTGGAATGGGTTTAAAGAAAGCCCGTTTAAAAGTTTTTCGTACATACCACTGATAGCCGAGCCATAATGCAGTCACCATCCAGGTAATACTTAGCCATTCATAATACATTAAAAAATTTCCCGCACTACTGCCATCCGGATTTAGTACCGTAAGCCCCGGAGCAATGTATGGCCACCATAATACTTTACGCATCGCAAAAAATATTGACCCTGCAATTGTGCCAACCAACCCGATAGAAAAGGGCCATAGAAAACCGCTGATGACAACAGAAAATAAATATTGAATACCCAAAACACCCAGGCCCGCAACGAGCAATCTTAGTCCGAAACGAGTGATGAATTCAAATGGAATTGAATGTTGGGTAAAACCAGGACTGTTTTTCACCAGCATAACAATAGTGCCGCCTAGTAAACTAAAAAGTATAAGGGCAACGATACACAAAAATGCTACCACTATAGCCACGCTGAATTTGCTTAGGTAAAGTGAAGGTTTAGAAATTGGTTGTACTTCTATTAACTTCCACCCACCTCCGCGATGTTCCATTTGTGTAAGACGTATCACAAGAAGTGTAAGAAAAATTGGAAAGAAAAAAAGACCAAAGCCTTGAAAGCAACTGGTGACAAGCCTTTTCCATGAGTTTTCAGAAGCAACAAATGTAAAATCACTTTCAGTTGTTAATAAACCGACCAATGTAAAGATCGCAGGAATAAAGGCAGCCATGATCAGCACCAGCCAAAACGTTCCAGAGTTTCTCAATTTCAACCACTCTGCTTTAAATGCTTTTATATAATCAGAAAAGAAATTCATAATAGTTAGTTTGATGTCATTTTAATAAACCATTCTTCCAATCCTTCATTAGTGCGAACCCCTCTAACCGGCACTCCCTGCATCACCAATTCACGGGTGATGTTTGTAATATCATCACTATTCTCAACCGGCAAAACAAATTCGTTACTTATTAATGCGGTTGCCTGCGGATATTTTTCTGTAAACAAATTTTTCCATCTTGCTGTATCGTCCACTTTTATCGTTACCAGTTTACCATGACCGGCACTTTCCTGCAGATCGGCCATTGTTCCCTGGAATTGCATTACACCTTTATGTATTATACCAACATGTGTACAGGTTTTTTCTACTTCATTCAATAAATGGCTTGATACAAAAATTGTTTTACCATGATCCTTGTTCAAGCTTTTAAGCATCTGTCTTATTTCAATAATGCCGGCAGGATCAAGACCATTTGCTGGTTCATCAAGAATTAATAATGATGGATCTGGTAGCAAGGCCATTGCCAGCCCTAATCGTTGTTTCATACCGAGTGAATACTCTTTCGCCTTTCTCTTACGATCATTATAAAGCCCGACGATCTGTAACACTTCGTCAACTCTTTTTTCATCCATTTTTCTTAAACGGGTGATCACTTTTAAATTGTCACGGGCATTTAAATGAAGATATAGTGAAGGCGTTTCTATCAACGAACCTATTCCTTCAAAAATGCCGGGAAGATTTTTCTTTAATGATTTACCGTAAATAGAAATATTATCACGATCATTTTCAAGCATACCGGTAAGCAGTCGTATAGTGGTTGTTTTACCTGCACCGTTCGGACCCAGGAATCCGAAAATACTTCCTTCAGGAACTTTTAAACTTACATTGTTCACCACCTTTCTTCCGTGGCGAAACATGTAATTGAGTTCTGAAGTCTCAATTGCATACGCATTTGTTTGGTTCATGGCTGTTTTATTATCCGGTAAACATATAGAAATAAAAAAAGCGAACATTAAGTTCGCTCTGTTATTTCTTAAAATCTTTATGAATGGTTATTCAGCTTCTGCCACTACTTCCTTTACTTCGGGTATCATCCGTTTCATCATTCCTTCAATACCGGCTTTCAAAGTGATCATTGAAGAAGGACAACCGCTGCAACTACCCTGCAACATCAGGTTCACCACGCCATCATCATAACTTTTGAATTGTATAGCCCCACCATCCATTTCAACAGCAGGTTTTACATAATTTTCCAATAATTCTTTAATACGTTTTACCACATCGTCATCATCAGCGCTGATCTCATTACTGCTTTCTTGTTTCCTGGTTACGATTTCCTCTTCATTTACTACAGGCTTGCCTTCTTCGAGATATTCTTTCAAAAACAGGCGAACACTTGGGATCACATCGCTCCAATCCGTGTCAGGAGTTTTTGTCAGCGTTACAAAATTGCTGGCAATAAACACAGCCTTAATAAAAGGATAGCCAAACAATTCAATTGCCAGCGGCGAAGGTTTCGCAGTTTCCACATCAGGAAAATCAATGCTTTTCCCGGGGTATAAAAGTTTGTTTGCTACAAACTTCATCGTCTCCGGGTTAGGGGTCATTTCAGTATAAATGCTGATGATCGGGTTACCTGTTTTTATCATAACTCACAAAATTATATGCAAATATAACAAGCAAAGCCTGGGCCTGTTTACGAATGAAGAAAAGAGATTTTGGTACCAGCTTTTGGGCCTTGATTGAGCTTCCTTTGCGTCGCAATCCGTTCATCGTTCGGTAATTCTGCTCTTCACTTCCGGGTTGTATTTTCGCCACTAAATAGTTAAAGAAAGTAAGCATGAAAAAGATCTATACCATCGGTCATTGTACTACCAGCCTGGCTTTGTTTGAAGAAACGGGACTTGATAAGTTGATAGGTAAAAAATTTACACTTCAGAATATCAAATTTGAAAAAATAACTCCTGCGCAGCTGGATGAAATGAAGGAAATGGTTGGAACCTACGAGGCTTTATTTAGTCGCCGTGCAATTAAGTATAAAGAATGGAAACTGAAAGATAAAAAGCTAACTGAAAAAGATTATCGTCAATACATCCTGGATGAGTATACGTTTCTGAAACGCCCGGTCATTATAATGGAGGATAAAATTTTTGTTGGCAGTGAAAAAAAAACGGTAGCCGCTTTAAAAAACGAATTAAAATAAAAGAGGAGCTGCAAAAATGCAGCTCCGTGCTCTCATAGAGCTGTCCGGCTATTGCTAGACTAGAACAAATTTTTGCAACCAACCTCCCATAAAACATTTTTCATTTATCATCATACAACAAAATTTTTCAAGAATATTCTGTCCCGCATTTGCGGGACAGAATATTCGGATGAAGGATAACGAGAGAAATTCAGAATATGGATTTAATTATTTGAGTCTTTTTCTATTGCTTCTGTCTATTTATTATAGAATACAGAAACATTCACTTTAGGTTTTATAGATTTAACCAAGGGCTCTGGCACTGGTCTATGATTATAAAAAATTGTGCCAATAAGCAGAGTGACTTGATATTAACATTCTATGATTTGAAAATCAATTTATTCTTAAATGGATTGCATACCGGTTGATGGGCTGTTTATAACAGACGTGAGATAATAAAAAGGGTTTAATAGATGGGGATAACTCTATTTTCAGATCAGTATGTTAAATTATTTCGTATGAATTTTTTTAACAGAATTAAATCTTTGGAAGTTTATATCCATTATGATATTTCGCAAATAAATATTCCTTATTCAATTTTTCATTTGTCAATTGTTGCTTTGCTTTATCCCATGTAATTTTTTCTTTACATCTGTATGCAATATTTCCTAACTGGCAAACAGTGGCGATGTGTGCTCCTGTGCTGATCGGGCAATTCAGATCATCCTGTTTACCTGATTTAATTGCAGCAACAAAATTTTCCCAATGCTTAAGTAATGCATTATCTGTTGGTTTTTTTCTTTCGACCAATACTTTTTCTTTGCTTCCTTTTTCAGGGATCACTTCCCAACCACCACGATCTAATTCCAATGTTCCATTATTACCAATAAATGCGATGCCATGATCCTTTCCAAACAAGCCATTGTCAATTCCCATTGCATGATCCCATATCAAATTGAATTTATCAAACTCATATAATGCACCCATTGTATCCGGTGTTTCCTGGTACAGATCGGGATATGCAAAATATCCACCCAATGCTGAAACCGTTTTTGGAACATCGGCATTCATTCCAAATATTGCATAGTCCATTAAGTGAACTCCCCAATCGGTCATCAAACCACCTGCATAATCCCAAAACCAGCGGAATTGAAAATGAAACCTGTTTGCATTGAACTTCCTTTTTTGCGCAGGTCCTAACCACATTGCATAATCAACACCAGCTGGTGGTTCTGAATCAGGAATTACTGGTCCCGGTTTTACCCAACCCTGGTAGCACCAAACTTTTACTGTCCGAATGTTACCTAGTTGTCCCGTTCTTATAAAATCAACTGCATCTCTGAAATGTTGCCCGCTTCTTTGCCATTGACCAGCCTGTACAATTTTATTATATCTTTTTTGGGCAGCAACCATTGTCCTGCATTCTTCAATAGAATTACCAACTGGTTTTTCTACATAAACATGTTTACCGGCTTCAACCGCATGTATCATTATCAATGCATGCCAATGATCTGGTGTACCAATGATGACCGCATCAATATCTTTTTGCTCTAATAGTTTCCGGTAATCACCATAGGTTTTCACTTTCGTTGTATCTACATTCATTTTTGCAAGATCAGCCATTCGTTTATCCAACACGTTTTTATCAACATCGCAAAGAGCAACAACATTTACGCCGGGCACTTTTACTGCAGCAGAAAGATTACTCCATCCCATGCCATTGATACCAATAGCACCGATATTCAATTGATCGGAAGGTGAGATCTTATTTTTGAAAATGCTAAAAGGTTCTTTACTGAATGAAGACAACAAAGTACTCCCGCCTAAAAGTGTTGCAGATGTTTGTATAAAACGACGACGATCAGTCATAAAAAATGTTTTAACGGTGTTTGATGAAGTTAGTATATAATTTTAAATATTATCGTTCTTCCGGAAACCAGGTAGTGTCTCAGTGAATCAGGTTGTTGTGAATTGCATTTTGAACCACATGGAAACAGTAGAAACATAGGGCGCCACATAGACTATGTGTCATTCTATTGTGTCCTATATGCCTATGTGGTTCAATTTTTTCAATCTGAGACACTACTTATTAAACAAAACGTTTTGCACTTAATTGGAAGGTCTGATCTGCCTTCTATTGCAAGATCAGCAAGAATTTCTCCAACCACGGAAGCGAATTTAAAACCATGACCACTAAAGCCACAAGCGATGGAAACATTTTCTTCATAGCCGGGGAGCTTATCGATTATAAAATTTTCATCGGGGGAATTTGCATACAAACAAATCTTTGTATGAAGAATTGAATCAAAAACTCCGGGCAAATATTTATTCAAACAATATTTTAAATTTTCTATATCAAATTCTGTGGTTTGCCTGTTCACATTATCGGGATCGGTTGTTTGGAAAGGGAAGTGATGCGCCAATTTTAAACCAGCCGGTTCACCAAACTTCTCTATATCTAATAAAGGAAAGCCGTAGTAACATCCACGTTTCAGATCATCACCGATCATCCAGCAGGGAAACTTATTTAATTCAAACTGTTCATCATTTTTTGTTTTGATCCAGGCAACAAATTGCCTGGTCACTTTAATTTTATCAAAAAAACCAGGGATCATTTTACCCGCCCATGCGCCGGCTGTAATTATTAGCTTATTGCATTGATAAGAATCCTTATCTGTTCTTACAATTATATTGGTTCCTTCTCTTTTCCATTCAATTACTTTTTCATTTGATTGGATGGTTACTCCATTTTGTTTTGCTTTCGATGCATAAAGACGGATCGCTTTTTCCGGTGTAATAAATCCAGCTTCGGGCTCAAAAAGAATTTCAAAATCATCCGGAAACTTAAATTGAGGGAATTGATCTGCTGCCGCCGCAATATTCATCTGGTCAAGGTCAATATTATATGATCCTGCCGATCGCTCCACTCCTGTTATTATTTCATTATCGGGTTTACCGGCGTATAATAATCCTGTTTTATAATAAACCTGCTTGTCGGTTTCCCATTCAAGCGTTTCCCAATTCCTATAAGCCCTTTCCAAAAGAGGAACATAATCGGGGTGTTCAAAATATGCTTTACGAATAATGCGGCTTTGCCCTGCATGTGAACCGAATTCATGAGTGATATCAAATTGTTCAAGCCCTAAAACTTTATAGCCTCCCTTTGATAAATAATAACAAGTTGCTGATCCCATAGAACCAACGCCAATAACAATTATATCAAATGAAGTAGGCAAGCCTTTAAATAGAAATAAAAGTTACAACTATAGGCGGAAAAATAATTATCTTTTGAAATTATTATTACCACCCATTTTATAAAGCCATCATCCATCCCTTGAAACTTCCTTTTTTAATTAGGCAACTAAATATTTTTTTATGGAAGTACATGCTCATGCCCATACCGAACGAAAAAAGTGGACACATTATTTCTGGGAGTTTTTGATGTTATTCCTCGCTGTGTTCTGTGGATTTTTAGCAGAAAACTACAGGGAGCACTATGTAGAACACCAGCGGGCCATACAACTTGCAAAAAATCTGTACAAAGAAATACTTGCCGATTCAATTGCTCTAGACGAAAAAATTGCAATCAGGATAATTAAGGAAAAAGAATGTGCTTTCTTCATCGATTATGTAAAGGACAGTAGCCTAACAAATCTTTCTACACGTTTCTATCCAGCTTTTACCTGGGCTTTTATTCAGTCTGCCCAGTTGTTATTTGAGCCCAATGATGGGATCCTGAATCAGCTTAGGAATTCTGGTGAACTGCGCTATTTTAAAAGCGGCGAACTACAAGCCAGTATTGGTAGACTGAGTGTAGCGGTAGCCAATGTAAGAAGCCGCAACGAAAAAGAATACAGTTACATTGAATTCTATTTGCGTCCTTTCTCGATTAAGCATTATGATTTTGCCTGGTATGAAAGATTTACAAAAAAAGGAACTTTCACCTTATTAGAAGCACTTAACAACAAGGAAGAAATAAAATCTTCAGGAAGGTTAGTGAATGCTGATAAATTTTCCAGGCAGGAGGCTGAAAATACAGCCTCCTATTATTTGCTGATGCTAAGAGGCACCCGGCAAACACAATATATTCCTTATGCAAAGGCTAATTATCAATTATTGGAAATTCTCAGAAAAGAATACCACCTGAAATAAACTTTTATGGAGGTACATGCACACACACATACTGCAAGAAAAAAGTGGACACATTATATATGGGAGTTTATCATGTTGTTCCTCGCCGTATTCTCCGGCTTCCTGGCAGAATATCAACTGGAGCATAAGATTGAAAAAGAAAGAGCTGAGAAATTTTTGCAAAGCATGTTGCTGGATGTTCGAACCAACATCATCAATCTTGATTCACTGATAAAACAAGATCAAATTATTATTGCTGCTCATGATGAACTGGTAAATTGGTTACTGAAAGATAGTGCTAGTATTGACAGGGCGGCTTTCGCCAAGAGCATGGGTGCCATTTGGGTAAGAAATTTTTTGGTGCGTAAAGAAACGTATGAGCAAATGAAATCATCCGGTTCATTAAGGTATATAGGGAATATTGAGTTCCTTAAAAAAATGATGGACTATGAACGCATCACCAATTTTGCACAATACCGTAACCAGGAGTTTGAAAAAAAATATTATACTGAGTTGTTTATTCCTGCTGTTTATAAAAGCTATGATCTTACCTGCCAGCTAAATCTTGACACCAGCAATCACTCTGATCCTGTTAAAATAGAAAAACTGGCTAACCATTATGATGTGTTAACCGGAAATGATGCAGCTGTTTTTCGTCATGACATGGGTGCGGCACTTACATTACGACTAGAAAGATTAAGGAGAAGTCTGGATGCATTCAGAGATGCAAGAGCTGCTTGTATAGAAATGGAAAACCTAATAAAAAAACAATTGGATCTGCATTAAAAAATTATTATGGAAGTACATGCACATTCACATTCTCATGGAAAGAAAACCTGGAAAAACTATTTCTGGGAGTTTTTGATGTTATTCCTTGCCGTGTTCTGTGGTTTTCTTGCGGAGAACCAGCGGGAACATTATGTGGAACATCAACGGGAAAAACAATTTATAAAAACCCTTATTCATGACCTTGAAAATGATACAGCGAACTTTAACCGGTCAATTTCAATATTCAAATTAAATGTTGAGCGGTTTGATTCACTCAAAACCCTGGTCAAAAATCCTCAAACCCATGAGGAGGTATTAAATGCGTATAAGGCATCCACACTTCCCCAAAGTTTCAGCAGCTTTAATTATAGTGATCGTACAATTGAACAGTTAAGGAGTGCAGGAAATTTCCGGCTCATACGAAATTCAGTAGTGTCTGATGCAGTGATCGAATATGACCGTTATATCCGTAATACTTATATAGGAGCTGAAAAAATATTGTCTGATCAGAGTATTGGCCTTTTAGAAAAACAAAATGAGATCTTTGATTATGATCTTAGCAATTTTTTTCTTAGTAAAAACTGGCGGCAACGCCAGTTGATCACGGGAGATTCTCTTGCACAACAACCCAAACTGCTTACGGCTAATGAACAAAAGCTGCAACAATATTATAATTCATTTGGTAGTTGGCGGAATTGGTGCAGCCGGATGGCAACTCATTCAAATTTTGCAAAAAAAGATGCAATAAGATTAATAGACCTGGTTAAAAAAGAATACCACCTGAAATAAACTTTTATGGAAGTACATGCACATACACATACGGCACGAAAAAAATGGACCCACTATTTCTGGGAATTTATCATGTTGTTCCTTGCTGTGTTCTGCGGATTTCTGGCTGAATACCAACTTGAACATAAGATTGAAAAAGATCGTGCAAAAGAATTGGCGAAAAGTTTTTATGAAGAATTAAAAAATGATTCAGCTGTTGCGGCTCAAAAAGTTCAAAATCGGGTAAAGGCTGAAAACGCTTTTTCCTACCTGGCAAAATATTTTAAAGACAGCAGTCTAAACAATGTATCAAAAACGTTTAGCCTTAATTTTTTATATGGAATATATTTCAGAACACCCTCCATCTTTGAACCAGGTACTGTGGTATTGGAGCAATTAAAGAACTCCGGCTCCCTACGCTATTTTAAAAATGAAGATTTGCAAAAGCTAATTGGCCAGCTTTCAGTAGCAATTCGCAACATCAATGACAGGCAGGAGTTAGAATTCCAGGTAAGAATGCAATACCTCAACCCGATGATTCTTCGTCATTATGATTACAATTTTGAAGAGCAATTAACACAGGGTAATGTGCAGGATCTTTTTACTGCAACTACCACCTACGAAATTAATAATAAACTGATCCCATTTCATTTTAAATCACCTGCAAAATTTGATAAAGAAGAAGCGATAAACCTCATGAGTTTTTACGGCAGGGCCGGATTGGGTGCCACCCGCAGGGTACATTACAAAAAATATATTGACGTGAATGCTGAATTGTTGAAAGTATTGCGAAAAGAATATCACTTGAAATAAATTTTATGGAAGTACACCACCATGCACATACCTCGAGAAAAAAATGGACCCATTATTTCTGGGAGTTCGTTATGTTATTCCTTGCTGTGTTCTGTGGTTTTTTAGCAGAGTACCAACTGGAGCATACAATAGAACATCAGCGGGAAAAAGAATATGCCAAAGCATTATATGATGAACTCTATGCCGATTCTATTGTTTTTGAGAATAGAATAAATGGAAGACTAGGCAAAGAAAAAGACTGTGACTACCTTATTCGCTATATCAGGGATAGCTCGTTAACAAATTTGTCAAGAGATTTTTACCCGGCGTATACTGTCGTGATGTATCTTATCACCAGCTATACATTTGAACCTAAAGACGGTGTTCTGAATCAACTTAAAGGTTCTGGTTCACTCCGATATTTCAAAAGTGCCTCACTGCAAAAACTTTTTGGCGATATAAGTGTCTACATCAACAATGTTCGGGACAGGAACGACCAGGAATATCAATTCTTTGCAAATCCAATAAAGCAGTTCGATCTGAAACACTATGATTTTAATTGGATGAATGAATTGAGAAAGATGGATGAAAGCGGGTATAATATGGATCTTATTAATAAATACAGGAAACTTGATACAGTCATTCATGCAAGCATATTGAACCTGCCTTCTTTTGACAGAGGTGAAGTAATAAATATGATAGCATTTTATAAGCAGATGCTTGTATCAACCCGAACACTGGCAATGAAAGACTACATGACAACTAACCATAAACTTTTACAGGAGCTGAGACATAGTTACAAATTAAAATAATATGGAAGTACATGCACATACACATACATCAAGAAAAAAATGGACACATTATTTCTGGGAGTTTCTCATGTTATTCCTCGCTGTGTTTTGTGGTTTTTTAGCAGAGTATCAACTGGAGCACAAAATTGAAAAGGACAGGGCAAAGCAATACATCAGTTCTTTGTATGAAGATTTGAAATCCGACACAGTCCGGCTAAATCACCTGATCGGTTATGATGAAGAAAAAATTTCAGCGTTAAACACCATGACTAACTGTTATGATTCCGTTTCAAAAAACGCGAAAGCCACAGACTGTATGGGAATACTGATTAAACATTCAAAGTCGAATAGAAGTTTTCATATAACTGACAGAACATTAAGACAACTGGCCAATGCAGGTGGGTTTAGGTTATTGGGAAGAGAAGATGCTGACAGCATTCTTGCATATGAAAGGTTATTTATTCAATACCTGAATTTTGAGAACACGGTGTTCCAGGAGTCCCAGGACAATGTTAGAAACACACTGAACCAGCTGGCAGATTTCAAAGTGCTGTCTCCATTGCAAAATAGCGTATCATTTATAACCAATATTGATACATCCGGTGCAGCGTTAAAAGGACCTTTATTATTTTCTAATGACAAGGTTTTGATGAATAAATGGTTTAATGAGTTAGCCATGTATTTACGTGTTACGAACGGACAAAGGGTATTGTTACTTGCTTTCAGAGATAAGGCAACCCGGTTGATCGAATATTACAAACAAAAACACCATCTCGAATAAAATTTGCAATTATGGAAGTACATGCCCACTCACATACAGCACGAAAAAAATGGACACATTATTTCTGGGAGTTTCTCATGTTGTTCCTTGCTGTGTTCTGTGGTTTTTTAGCCGAATACCAGTTAGAGCATACAATTGAAAAAGGCCGGGAAAAACAATATATGATCAGCTTGCTTGAAGATCTGCAAATTGATACATCCATGCTTCAAAATGAATTTGACCTGGGAGCACAGCAAAAAATTATGGCCGATTCTCTGGTTGAAACAATCAATGATCATCCATTGACTTCAGATAATATAAAAAAGATCTATTTTCTAAGTTCAAATTCTGTACGTGTAGTTAGCACAGCCTTTGAGAGCAGGACATCTTCCCAGCTTAAGAACTCAGGAGCTATGCGTCTAGTTCGTAAAAAAATAGTATCAGATTCTATTCTTAGGTATTGGCAATATGTAGAGGCATGTAATGGCATAGGTGGCCGGCTTGACTTAATTGCTGATGCCAGGGGTCTTTTATATGCACGTCTTTTTCACAATAAATATCTTATACGTGGAGACACACTGTTGGCACCCATTTCATCAATTAAGGAAGGAGCAGCGTTGATCAGTAATGATCCGGCTTTACTCGCTGAATATTCTAACCGTACCTATGCGAGAAAGTGGACATTAAATAATTATTTGGCGGTATGAAGAGGACAAAAGACCGGGCAACTCGTTTGATGGAAATAATCAGAAAAGAATATAACCTGAAATAGATTTTATGGAAGTACACCACCACTCTCACACATCAAGAAAAAGATGGACACATTATTTCTGGGAGTTCCTCATGTTGTTCCTTGCTGTGTTTTGCGGTTTTTTAGCCGAATATCAATTGGAGCACACCATTGAACGTCAGCGGGAAAAACAATTTATTAATTCGCTTATCAATGATGTAGAAGCTGACACAGCTAAACTTAGTGAGATCATTGGCAGCAGAAATATCCGTGAGTCAAGATTAGATTCGCTTATGTCCTTACTAAATAGTGACTCGGCAGATCGATACACAAAGGAAATATATTTTTTAGCAGCAAGTCTTCCACGGGTTACGCATTATCAATTTACACCTACAGATGGCACCATACAGCAATTAAGAGCAGGTAGCCTCCGGTTGATACGTAAGAAAATTGTTATTGACAGTATTATGAAATACGATGCTGTTGTTAAATCTCTATTGCGACTTGACGAGCAAGAGCAGTCTATCATTAATATTCAAAGAGAAACGGCTCCTAATATTTTTATTGGACTCGAGTTGGGAAGATTTTCCGATGCTAATAATACACCACTAAGGCTTGAGATAAAACCGCCATTGATGCCTGCTTATAATAACTCTTTGAATGAGTTTAATTATCGGCTGGTATCATTGAAAAACGTAAACAAAGGATACAGGCGAGAATCAAGAAAACTGCTTGCCCAGGCAATTAATCTTTTAAATACTCTAAAAACAGAATACCACCTGAATTAAAATAATAATATGGAAGTACATGCACACACACATACTGCAAGAAAAAAATGGATACACTATTTCTGGGAATTTCTCATGTTATTCCTCGCCGTGTTTTGCGGATTCCTGGCAGAGAACCAGCGGGAGCATTATGTAGAACATCAAAGGGAAAAAAAATATGCCGTTCAATTAATTTCAGATCTAAGGGCTGACTCTACTTTTTTTGTGCGACTGTCAGGAGGACTTGATTCAATCATTCAACGCCATAAGGAGTTTGAAAAGATCATGAACTCCCCTTCCGCAACGGACTATGACATAGTGAAGGCCTATATTAAATTACAAGGCGCCTTTTCGATGGGTGCCACTACCGCTACTTATTCTGAAATGAAGTCCTCTGGTAGTTTCCGTTATATGCAGGATGCAGAACTGACCGGGCCGATAAAAAAATATTATGAAAGCAGTCTTGCTTTTTTAAAACTAAACGAAGAGTATGCATTCGATTTTTTTGCCAACCGTATTGAACCGTTTACCCTCAAACATTTTCGTATGGCTGATATGGATCTTTTTAATGAAAAATTATTGACATCCTCGCCTGTTTTTGTTCAAAGGAATAAGGAAACTGAAATGGAGTTAATGAATATAATGAGTATGTATAAAACATACCTTATTGTTTATTTAGAGGCGGCTGTATTGCCAGCAAAAAAAAGAGTAAATGAAATAATTGAACTATTGAAGAAAGTGTATCACTTGAAATAAATTATTTATGGAAGTACATGCCCACTCACATTCATCAAGAAAAAAATGGACCCATTATCTCTGGGAGTTTCTCATGTTGTTCCTGGCAGTGTTCTGCGGATTTTTAGCAGAGTATCAATTAGAGCATAAAATTGAAAAGGATAGGGAAAAGCAATTTATCAGATCTCTTGTCTATGATCTCGAAACTGATATAACAAATCTCGACAGCTTGACGGCTTCTGAAAAAAGCGGTATTGACCAACTTGATACACTGATCTTTTTATTAAATGATCCGGTATTGGCCAGGCAAAATGGTGACCAGCTTTATTATTTAGCCCGGATGGGGCAGAGGTATATCCCCTTTGCAAATAATACAAGAACTTTTGATCAGCTAAGAAATTCCGGCGGATTTCGTCTTATTAGAAAGGTTGAAGCATCCAATAAGATAATGGCATATTACAGCCAATTTACTCTATTACATATGTTGCAGGAAAATTACAACCTGGAGTTTGATGCCTATAAGCATATAGCAGCAAAAATTTTTGATCCTTTAACAATGCTAAATCAGGAAAGCAAAGAAGGCAATATTAATCGCAGCAACTACAATCCTTTACTCAGAAGCTATGATCCTGAGCAATTGAAAGAGCTGGGATATCATGCTTTGCAAATGAATGGTTCAAGGAGATCCAAGAAATCTATGCTTCAAAATCTGAAACAAAGTGCTAAGGAACTAATTTTCTTTTTACAAGATCAATATAGGCTTAACTAATATTTATGGAAGTACATGCCCACTCACATACATCACGAAAAAAATGGACACACTATTTCTGGGAGTTTCTCATGTTATTCCTTGCCGTATTCTGTGGTTTTTTAGCAGAGTATCAACTGGAGCATAAGATCGAAAAGGACAGGGAAAAAATTTATATGCAAAACATGTTGGAGGATCTCGAAGCTGATGTCACCGTTTATGCAGATTATGCAAGCAGGAATGCAGTTATCTATGACCTGGTGGATACACTGAAGGAGCTCATAAAAAATCCGGACCGGAAAAAACATATCAGCAAGCTTACTTACACTGCACGGATAATTAC
>Ga0193740_1000090_pt1 | contig 25147 bp, 22 predicted proteins | sample L2s1metaG_FD_145072 | JGI IMG/M metagenome (GOLD analysis project Ga0193740, IMG submission 145072) | Soil microbial communities from a riparian zone of the East river system, Colorado, United States - L2s1 | ecosystem: Environmental > Terrestrial > Soil > Riparian zone | place: USA: East River... | reverse complement strand
GCGGAGGTCGCGGGTTCGAGTCCCGTCCGGTCCGCAAAAAATTTCGCAGGTCGTCCCGATTCAATCGGGATTCGGTCCGCAAAAATTCAGAGGTCGTCCCAAGTGGGATAAGGTCCAAAAATTTGTAGAGCTCGTTTTTAAGTAGAGATTGACCCTTAGAACAAAACTAACTGCCCAGCGATTCATAATCACTCGGGCAGTTTTATTTTTTAACAACAAAAAATTATTACCAATGCAGAAAAGAAAAGTGAGGAATGCGTGGTTATTTATATCATCATTACTTATTGGTTTATTTTCTTTCCCCTTTGCATTTGCAAAATCAGTTGAAAAAAGAGCCACGCAACTCAAGAACACCGTATCAAATCTTAGCGTTAATGATTTTATGTCCACTATCCCATCCCCGGTTTCTGTGTACGATAGTTTAAGATTGAATCTTGCAGGGCTAAACAGAGCCGCATTTGAAATGGCTCAAAGAGGTTTTGAAAAATTAAGAGAGCAAGGTGTTATTTTAAATGATAGCATAATCTCTATCATTGATTTTAGTTTACCCAGTACAGATAAAAGATTATATGTAGTTGATCTTAAGAATTACCAGGTTCTTTACAGCACATATGTTGCACATGGAAAAAATTCGGGAAAAGAAATGGCCAACTCTTTTTCCAATAGCCCCTCTTCATATAAGAGCAGCTTAGGTTTTTATAAAACATTGGATACCTATAATGGCAAACATGGATACTCACTGAAATTGGAAGGTCTCGAAAAAGGCATCAATGATAATGCATATGAAAGAGCCATTGTATTTCATGGTGCAAAATATGTGGATCCTAATTATATTTCAAGGCTTGGTTATATTGGAAGAAGCCAGGGTTGCCCGGCTGTTTCAGCAAAAGAGGCAACTCCGATAATTAATACTATAAAAGAAGGCACTTGTCTTTTTATTTATTCGGCAAATGCTTCTTATCAACATCGTTCTCCAATTCTTAGTTAAAGAAGGAAAACTATCTGAGCATAACATTATTAATCGTTGAGCATTTTATCTAAAAAATGCTCAACGATTTTTTATTAGTTCACATCTTAACACTTAAAAGAGATATTGTTAGTCTTTACTCTGCTGCAGTGATTCCAATACTTTATCAAGACTAAAACTACCAGGCTTTTGACTTGGTGGAAACTCTTTGAATGATCCAAGGAACCCGCCTACATATTCCTGCGCTGGCACAAGCAAGAAAACCCGGTCTACCCTCCAATGACTATAATCCATTGTTTCATGGTCACCAATTTCGAAAGGATCAGAACGAAGGTTGAATACCTTTGGCAAGCGCAATGGAACGAATGGTTCCTGCCATACATCGAAACCCTCTGCCCGTTGTTCCGCAAAAACGATCTTCCACTGATTATAGCGTAACCCAACCAACGAGCCATCGTCATTAAAATAAAAAAACTCATGACGGGGACTCGTTGATCTACCAGCAAGTGCATCTGTGATGTTGTAACCATCAACATGTACTTTGAAATTTTTATTACCAACCTTCATTCCTTTAAGCAACTGTTCTTTTACATCGGGCACACCAGCTGCAGCGAGAAGTGTTGGCAACATATCCTCGTGAGCAAAGATGTCATTATTGATCGTACCAGGCTTGATAACTCCGGGCCAACGAATAGCACATGGCACCCGGTAACCCCCTTCCCAATTAGTATTTTTTTCACCGCGGAAAGGTGATGTGCCACCATCAGGCCAGGTGAATTTTTCGGCACCGTTGTCGGTAGAATACATTACGATCGTATTTTCATCAAGACCCAGTTCCTTAAGTTTATCAAGCAACTGGCCTACCATGGCATCATGTTCTACCATTCCATCAGGATAGACACCAAGTCCAGTCTTCCCTTCACTTTCTTTCTTCAAGTGTGTGAAAATATGCATGCGGGTAGAGTTCCACCAAAGGAAGAATGGCTTGTTTGCTTTTTTTGCATCAGTCATGAATCTCATTGCTTCTTTTGTGAATTCCTCATCCACTGTCTCCATGCGTTTGGTATTTAATGGTCCTGTCAGTTCGATCTTCTGTGTACCATCGGCATTAGCCCATGAATGCAGCACACCACGTGTACCATACTTCTTTTTCATAGCAGGATCTTTAAAATAATCAGCGTTCTCCGGTTCCTGCTCGGCATTGAGATGATAAAGAGAACCATAGAACTCATCAAAGCCATGAGCAGTTGGTAAATGTTCATCACGATCGCCAAGGTGATTTTTGCCAAACTGTCCTGTTGAATAACCTTGTGATTTGAGTAATTCTGCAATGGTAACATCTCTTGCTTGCAAACCTTCTTTAGCACCGGGCAAACCTACCTTAAGCATACCTGTGCGAAATCCTACCTGACCGGTAAGGAAACATGCCCGGCCGGCTGTACAACTTTGTTGCCCATACCAATCAGTAAAGAGTGCACCCTCTTTTGCAAGACGGTCAATGTTAGGAGTCTTATAACCCATCATGCCCTGGTTGTAGGCGCTGACATTCCAATAACCAATATCGTCGCCCCAAATGACGAGGATGTTTGGTTTTTTTGTTTGGGCAGTTGCAGTCATGAGGCTGAGAAAAATAATGAATACAACTTGCAGACAAGTTGAGATCAGCTTTTTCATAATTTAAATTGTTTGGTTTTTGAATTCGGTTTGGTTTCATTTCTAATTGTTCAGTTGAAAGTATTGCTATAATGAAAAGATCTTTTATCGTTTATTATGCACAGCCCAATGACATCTAATTTTTAATAGGGTAAAAGAAACACTACGTGATAGTTTTACTCACGTCCAAATCCTGCAAGGAGAAATTGAATTGTGATCTTAATACAGAGTTTCGTTGAGATTTTCAATTAAGTCCTTAAGTCAGATCCTTTTGCTGATGTGTTTCTAATAAATGAATGATCTCTTTTTCCAACTCTATATTAACGTGTAAAAATTCTCTTTCGATCTTCCGGTCCATGATCGCATTCAGCCTGCGCTCCTCAGCTGCTTGTATACTTGTAATATAATCTTCGCAGAGTATTCTGAAATCTTCATCCTTATTATACAGATCAATAATTTTATCGCTGTGTTCGGGGAATTTTCCTAATATGTATACAAGTTCTTTTGTCATTTTAGGTAGTGGGAGGTCCAATGTTTTACAATGTTAAATTACTTAAGTACGCCAGATAAGTATTATACGGTTAATTAACGGTAAACCCGGTTTCTTGAGCTGCTACCCGGTCTTAAAACCCTAAACTCATCCAGGCGGAAAAAATCTTAGAAATTCTTTTTAATAGACCAGCGCATAAAGCAGCAAATAACTGCTATGAAACAGGCAACCTCAAAGATTGTTTTTACCAATTATCAAATTATGCGAATGAATGGCCCCTAATCCCAACCCATTTTGCCAGTATTCATTTAAATATCCTATTTTGCGCAGTACCAACCTTATTTTAATCAAATCAATGCTTCTATGGGAGCAAAAGAAAATTCATATATAAGTGAGATCAAAGCACAATTAAAAAGAATTGTTTCCACCCCTGCTTTCAAAAGCTCACGAATATTATCAGGCTTTCTTGAATTTGTCACAGAGAAAACTCTTGCGGGTAAAGAAGACGAGATCAAAGAATATTCTATTGGCATCAGCGTTTTATCCCGCAATATTGACTTCAACCCCCAACTGGATGCGATCGTTCGAATACATGCCGGCAGGTTAAGAAGGGCATTGAAAGAATATTATTATGATGCTGGTAAAAATGATCCCATCGTAATTGAAATTCCCAAAGGCAGTTATATCCCGGTTTTTCAGCCGAAAAATAAAATTGAGACCAACCTTACTAATGTTGTTGAAAAAGTAAAGCCTACAAGATTTAAACCAGTAGTGGCCGTATTCCCATTCAGAAATATCAGCCAGGATTCCTCAAGAGATTTTTTTGCTGACGGATTGGGTGAACAATTAAGTACTGAGCTTACATTGTTTCATGAGTATGTTGTGATCTCTTATTATTCTTCCCGTCATGTTGCCAGTAAAACCAATGATGTAAAAGAAGCTGCAATGTTGTTGGGAGCTAAGTATGTAATAACAGGAAGCATCCAACATGACAATAAGCAGATCCGTATTTGGGTACAGTTGATCTTATCTGACAATGGAGAGCAATTATGGGCAAGATCTTTCCAACGAAATAATACAGCTTCTGGCATTTTTGAAATTCAGAGTGAAATTGTCAAAAGTATTTTAACTGCAATAGGTGGATATTATGGCGCTATTACCAGGGATATGATGAAACTGCCAGATGGCAATCATGCAAACAGCATAGAAAACTACGATGCGGTATCCTTATATTATCATTATCAAAAAGTCTGGTCCTCTGAAGCTTTGCAAAAAGCAATTAATGCTTTGGAAGCTGCTGTAAAAGCAGATCCCGAATACGCACTGGCCTGGGCCATGTTAGGAGAATTGTACCTTGATGATAAAGTATTAGCATTTAAAAAAATAAAGAACCCATTAGAAGAAGGATTAAAATGTGCTTTGCGTGCAGTTAATATTGATCCTAACTGTCAACATGCTTACCTGGCATTGGCATGGATATATTTATTTTATCATAACCGTGAGGAATGCCTGAAGTCAGTTGATCAATGTATAGCGATCAACCCAAATGCTTCTGATATGTGGGGAACAATGGGATTTGCGCTGATATGCGCCGGAGAATTTGACAGGGGGTTTATTCTTTTACAGGATGCTATTCAGCATAATCCGTATGGTCCATGGTGGTTTAATGCCGGCTTTGTCCTTCACTCTCTCTATAAAAAAGATCATCAAAGCGCCAATCATTGGGTTGAGAAGATCGACATGCCGCAATTGATATGGGACCCGTTGCTTAAAGCCTCAGTTCAAGGTCATTTAAATCGCATAGAAGAAGCAAACAAAAATCTGAAGCTGCTCAATCAAATGCTTCCTGATCCCGCCAACCAGGTAAAAAATATCATTGAATCATTTTTGTTATCAAATGATCTGAATAAAGAGATCTTAGCTGGATTGAAAAAAGCGGGACTTAATTCAGTATCGCAAAAAAAAATATCAGCTTTGAAAGGTAGTTCGCTCAACTAATATCTGCCGGTTTTATATTTCCATTTTTCCTTCTTCGATATCGATCACCAAACATTCCGAATAGTTCAAGATTAGAACTGCCAATCTTTATCTTTGAGCATTAAATGAATAACATGCTCAAGGTTGGTGTTTTTGGAGTTGGTCATCTTGGTAAGTTTCACTTGAATAACTGGAAAGAAATTCAAGGATGCGAACTCGTTGGCTTTTATGACCCGGATGAGAAAAATGCGGTAGAGGTAATTGCAAAATATGGATTGAAAAGATTTAATGATCCCGGCGAACTTTTAACTGAGATCGATGCGGCAGATATTGTTGCGCCAACTGATCATCATTTTTCTCTTTGTGAAGCAGCTATCAGAAGAGGCAAACATGTTTTTGTAGAAAAACCATTGGCTCAAACAATGGATGAGGCACATGCTCTTGTAAAACTGGTAAGAGAATCAAATGTAAAATTGCAGGTAGGACATGTGGAAAGATTTAATCCTGCTTTTCTTGCGGTAAAAGATCTGAAATTAAATCCAATGTTCATTGAAGTGCACCGGCTTGCACAATTTAATCCAAGAGGTACGGAAGTGAGTGTGATCCTTGACCTGATGATACATGACATTGACATTATCTTAAGCATTGTAAAAAGTGATGTAAAATTTATTTCTGCCAGCGGTGTTGGTGTAATGACAGAAACACCGGATATCGCCAACGTAAGAATTGAATTTAATAATGGCTGTGTCGCCAATCTTACCTCATCCCGGATCTCAATGAAAAAAATGCGTAAGATCCGCATCTTTCAAAAAGATGCTTATATCGGCATCGATTTTCTGAATAAGAAATCTGAGATCATACAATTAAAAGACCAGGAAACAGATAATGAAAATGTTTTCACGTTTGATATTGAAACATTAAGTGGTAAAAAAAGCATTGCCATATCCAATCCGCAAATTCCGGATATAAATGCAATAAAGAAAGAACTGGAAGAGTTTAAAAATGCGATCGAAAAAAATACAAGAACAATAGTTTCTGAAATTGATGGATTGATGGCCATGGATGTGGCACACCAGATTTTACAAAAGATAGGTAATAATGTGATCACACGCTGATGAAGCAAACCAAACCAATTCATATCGCCTGGTATGTCTTCTCTGATTTCTTAATGGCCTCATTGGCATGGGGCATCATGTATTTTTTGCGTAAATACTTTTTAGGGCTTACTGTTAGTGAAGATGGCGAATTAGCGATCGATGATAATTTCTGGTTAGGTATCACCTTTGTTCCATTGGGCTGGGTGATTCTTTATACATTGGTTGGCTCCTATCGTTCATTGTATAAAAAATCAAAACTGCAGGAAATAACAACCGTATTTATTTGCAGCCTGATCGGCACCGCCTTTCTTTATTTTGCAATTATTCTTAACGACATCCAGGAAGATAACAAGTCCTATAGATATTATTACATCGCTTACTTTACACTGCTGGGTATTCATTTATTTCTAACAAGTATTGGTCGGCTGATCATTCTTAACATAACAGAAAAGCAACTGCGGTCAGGAAAGATCTTTTTTAATACGTTAATGATCGGGAATGATGAAACAGCTATAAAAATTTATACTGATACCAATAAGAGTTTTCACAATACAGGATACAGGTATATTGGTTTTGTAAGCACCGCAACAAATGGTAATCATAACATCAGGAATCACATGCCTGAATTAGGTCGTATTGATCACCTTGAAAAAGTCATTGATGAAAACCATGTGAAACAGGTGATCATTGCATTGGAGAAATCTGAGCATTCGAAAATGGAAAAAATTATTGAACGATTGGGCGAAAAAGATGTTGAGATAAAGATCCTTCCCGATACATTGGACATTCTTTCTGGCTCTGTAAAAACAAGTAATGTTTTTGGTGCAGTTCTGATTGACCTTCAAACTAGTTTAATGCCGGTCTGGCAACAAAACATAAAGCAGGTACTTGATATAATGATCGCGGCAATTTTTCTTATTATTCTCTCACCACTGTTTCTCTATATTGCGATCAGGGTTAGCTTATCATCAAAAGGCCCTATTATTTATAAACAAGAACGAATTGGTTATAAAGGCAAGCCTTTTATGATGTATAAATTCCGATCGATGATCGTAGACGCAGAAAAAGAAGGTCCATTACTTTCATCAAAAAATGATAAACGAATAACTGCATGGGGAAGAACAATGCGTAAGTGGCGGATGGACGAATTACCTCAACTATGGAATATAATTAAAGGAGAAATGAGCCTTGTAGGACCAAGACCTGAGCGAAAATTTTACATTGACCAGGTAGTGGCAAGATCTCCTTACTATAAATACTTATTGAAAGTAAAACCGGGTCTTACCAGTTGGGGCATGGTGCAGTTTGGTTATGCTGAAAATGTAGAAGAAATGATCGAGCGCAGTAAGTTTGACCTGCTTTATATCGAAAACATTTCTCTTGCTCTTGATTTTAAGATCATGATTCATACGCTACGAATAATCTTCCTTGGAAAAGGAAAGTAATTGAGATTTCGGATTGCGGATTTAAGATTTTATTTTTGAGAAAATTCCATCCTTTGAGAAAACTCGTTTTCTTCCTGCTCATAGCACATATCTCGCAGTTTAAAGCCTTTTCGCAGTATTGGCAACAACAAGTAAACTATACAATCGATGTGTCATTAAATGACAAACAACATGCTTTAGATGGATTTGAAAAGATCGAATACATTAACAATTCTCCCGATACATTAAAGTTCATATGGTTTCATGTATGGCCCAATGCCTATAAGAACGATAAAACCGCCTTCACTGATCAGTCATTAGAAAATGGTAATACCAAATTCTATTTCTCAAATAAAGAAGATCGGGGATATATCAATAAACTTGAATTCAGGGTAAATGATCAAACTGCTTCAACAGAAGATCATCCGCAGCATATTGACATCATAAAACTTGTTTTACCATCACCATTGGCGCCAGGACAAAAAATAATTATCACAACACCATTTCATGTAAAACTTCCTTTCAACTTTTCGCGTGGCGGCCATGATGGTGAATCTTACCAGGCAACGCAATGGTATCCGAAACCAGCAGTCTACGATCGCAAAGGCTGGCATCCTCTTCCCTATCTTGACCAGGGAGAGTTTTACGGTGAGTTTGGAAATTTTGATGTCAGCATAACATTGCCTAAGAATTATGTAGTTGCCGCCACTGGTGATCTGCAAAATGATGATGAAAAAAATTGGTTGCTGACCAGGTCATCCTTTACATGGGAAACGGTGAAAGAAAAGTACAAAACCAAATATGGTCAAACCAAGACTAAAATTCAATTATATCCTACTTCCTCTTCCGAATTAAAAACATTAAAATATATTCAAACTAATGTTCATGATTTTGCCTGGTTTGCCGATAAACGTTTTATTGTAAACCATGATACCTGTCATCTTGCTTCCGGAAAGATGATCGATGCTTATACATTTTATACTCCATCAGAATCCGAAAAATGGAAAACCAGTTTGCAAACTGTAAAAGATGCTACCCGAACAAGAAGTGAATGGATTGGCGAGTATCCTTACAATGTTGTAAGTGCTGTGCAAGGTCCCCAAGGTTTTGGCGGCGGGATGGAATACCCGACGATCACTTTAATCTCTCCGCAAGAGAATGAAAAGTTGCTTGAGTTTACAATTGCACATGAAGTTGGACATAATTGGTTTTATGGAATTCTCGGAACAAATGAAAGACTACATCCATGGATGGATGAAGGCATCAATACTTTTTATGATAATCGTTATGCACAATGGAAATATGGAAATGAAGGTGAGGTACAATTCGGTTCCCAAAGTTTTGCTATAAAAGATGCCGAAAGATTGCTGTTTGAAAGCAAAGCGGTTGTCAACAAAGATCAGCCTATTAATATGGACGGACACAAATTCACCAATATGAATTATGACCTGGTTGCTTACTACAAAACAGGAGCCTGGCTGGAGGTCGTTGAAAAAAAATTAGGTAGAGAGACATTTGATAAAGCCATGCAGGAATACTACCGGCAATGGCAATTCAAACATCCTTACCCGGAAGATTTTAAAAAAGTTTTGGAAACTGTTAGCGGACAAGATCTTGATCCGGAGTTTGCCTTACTTGACAAAAAAGGTACACTACCGGGCATGGAAAGAAAAGGAACAAAAATAATTTTTCCTTATTCAGCAAAAGCAGTGGTCTCTTATCTAAGAAATCCTTCAAAGAATGCCTTGATAATTTCACCAATCATGGGCGCAAATGTTTACGACAAATTCATGATCGGTGCGGTTATATCAAATTACAAATTACCCTCTTCACGTTTCCAGTTTTTTGCTGCGCCACTTTATTCAACCGGCGCCAAAAAACTAAACGGTATGGGGAAATTGGAATACTCATTCTATCCTTCAAATACATTTAAAAAAATAAATGTTTTCCTGAATGGATCGACATTCTCCATGAATAGTTTTGAAAAAGAGGATGGCAATGAAGTAACTGCAAGCTTTCAAAAACTTGTTCCCGGAATTCGCTTTTCCCTGAATGAAAAAAATGTTCGAGGCAGTAGAAACAGGTATATTCAATGGAAAACATTTTTCATAAATGAAGAGTCCTTCAATATTTCTTACGACAGTACTTTTACACCAACAGATACAATTATTACCCAGAATGTAAATACCGATAGCGATGATCGCACACTGCATCAATTAAAGTTTGTTGTTGAAAATTTCAGGGTCCTTTATCCTTATAAAGCCGAACTTAATCTCGAACATGGAAAAGATTTTATAAGAGCAGGTTTTACAGGTAATTATTTTTTCGACTATCCAAAGCAAGGCGGCCTGGATCTTCGGGTATTCGCTGGCAAATTTTTCTATTTAGGCTCTCAAACTTTTACCAAACAATTTGCCACTGATCGCTATCACCTCAATATGACCGGCCCGAACGGTTATGAAGATTATACATACAGCGATTATTTTCTTGGCCGAAATAAGTTTGACAAACTTCCAAGCCAGCAGATCATGATGCGTGATGGAGGATTTAAAATAAAAACCGACTTGTATGCTGATAAAGTTGGAAAAACAGATGACTGGTTGGCGGCAATTAATTTATCAACTACAATTCCATCAGGCATAAACCCACTATCAATATTGCCGGTTAAAATCCCTTTGAAGGTTTTTTTTGATCTTGGCACTTACGCTGATGCATGGGATAAAGATGCCGGTCTTGATCATTTTATTTTTGACGCTGGTTTGCAGCTTTCCTTATTTTCAAACACAGTTAATATTTATGTACCGATCATCTACAGCAGCATTTATAAAGATTATATACAATCTGTGCTGGAAGAGAAAGGAAGATTTTGGAAAACAATATCATTCAGTATAGATATCTCTAACTTCAGTCTTAGAAAAATAAACCGGGACCTGGATTTTTAATGACTACCGGAAATCAAATAAAGTATTTTCAGCATAATGAAATTGATAAAGCAAAATGGGATGCTTGCATTTCCAGCGCATCCAATGGTCTTATCTATTCATATTCCTACTACCTTGATGCTATGGCAAAACATTGGGATGCTCTTGTGCTAAATGACTATGAGGCCGTAATGCCATTAACATGGAATAAGAAATATGGCTTTTATTATTTGTACCAGCCTGCTTTTACAGCCTCGCTTGGTGTGTTTGGTAAGAATCTAACCAAAGATGTCATTGATAATTTTGTAAGTATGATTCCCTCAAAATTTAAATTGGTTGAAATTTCTTTAAATAGTGGAAATATAGTCGATGAGCCCAAGAGCTTTTCACAATTAAGAAGCAATTATATTCTTCATTTGAATAGATCCTACGAACAGCTTTATAAAGCTTACCGTGATAATCATAAAAGAAATATCACCAAAGCTTTTCAATTGGGCTGCAGTGTAAGTAAAAAGGGTTCGGTTGATGAAATAATACAACTGAACAAAGAGCAATTGCGACACATTGATGGTACAAAACCGGAAGATTATCCAAATTTTAAAAAGCTCTATGAATTATTGAAAAGCCGGAAGCAAGCCGAAGCATATGCTATCATTGATCCAAAAAATAAGATCCTGGCGTCGGCAGTTTTCTTTTTCTCTCACAATCGTGCTTATTATATAATGGTAGGTAATCATCCCGATGGAAAAACAATTGGCGCATCACATGCATTGATCGATGCATTTATTAAAGACCATGCTGATCAAAATTTAATTCTTGACTTTGAAGGTTCTGATATCCGCAATCTTGCTTTCTTTTATTGCGGTTTTGGTGCAACAGAAGAGATCTATCCTGCGCTTAAATTAAATAAACTTCCCTGGTATATCCGGTTGCTGAAAAAATGATCAGTAATTCACTTTCAAAATAAACTTATCAGTTTCTGAAACAGCAAGTGAAGAAGCAGCCGCATCGCTGATACGAATATCCACTCCCTGGTTCTCTCTTATCTTTTCCATTGCATAAAGAACTTTAGCGTAAACAGTTTTGCTATTGGAAGGGTTTGTAATTTTTACAATTGTCCCCGGCTCTACACCATTGATAAGCAAATAATATTTACCATCCTGCCAGCCACTTTGAGTTTTAAATATTGATGAAGTAACTGTTTGATCTTTTGTAACCGGTGCTGTTTTCACCTGCTGAAAAAAATTATTTTTAAAGTAGCCGCTGCCATCTTCATTCATTGAATTTTGTGGCTTAACAACCGGGGGGTAGGTTTTCTTTAGTTCTTCCTTTACTTCAGGAGGTGTTTCTTTTACAACCGGTTCTTGTTTTTTTACATTCGAAACAGATTCTTCCACAACCAACGTTTTTGGAGTTATTGCTACTACCCTATCCTGCATTTCATTTGTAATTAAAAAACCAATGATCAGTTTTGTTCCTGCAGATACGTTATCAGTTGTAAGATTATTCCATGCTCTCAGAGTACCAATTTGTGCTTTACTCTTGATACTGATATTAGAAAGACTTTCTTTTTCTGTCACGTAATAAACCGGCACGCCCTTATTCACATTCTGTTTAAAATTCGTATCCGTTAAAGGGATATTTATCTTCTGCCCAATTGCAAGCCCTTTATTAAAATCGATCCCATTAAAATTGGCGATATGTCGCGGATGAACATTATACATTCTTCCTATGGGAAATAAACCTTCTTTTGCGGCCACCTTGTGTTCGAGATACGAACCTTTTGATCCTGATTTGATCACCAGGTCCTGAGAAAAGGCAAATGAGTAAAAAAACAAGAGTGAGACAGCCGTCATTAGTTTTTTCATCGGGATATATTTTTACAAAGATGCAGAAAAATATGGGGTTTAATCCTTATGAATTCTTAACTCTTTAGGATAATAATTGTTAATTCGGTTTGGAAGAATATTGATCCAACCCAAATGATGACCCTGGTGTGTGACAAGCGTCCATCCCTTTTTATCGGTTTGTAGTTTTAGTTCCTTTTTCTTTAAATATTGAATGGCCTGCTCATGATCCAATTCAAACCGCTGAATTTTATCACTTACAATATTGCTCAAGGCCAAAGCATGGTCAGGCACCAATTTATCTTTAATAATTTCACCAACTCTCGTCCCGCAATTCACGACCCGTAGTTTTGCTGATAAAAAATTTATATCAGCAAGTAATTTTTCAGGCACAGTATAAATAATTTCCTCATGCCTTAAAAAAGCAAGTCCCTCAGTATTTACATTCTTATCCAAGATTTCCATTTCCTTGACTGAAAATTTCTCCGGTTTTGTTTTTGGCAGATAAACTTCCTCATCATTTCCACCAGTTTTTTTAAAGCAAGCAATAAAAAAGCCTTCTCCCTTTACCTTATCCGGCCAGAAACGATAACCTCCTTCACTTTGAACAACGTTCCATTCCGGAGAAATTATTAATTCTTCATTATTAATTTTTAATTCATTCCTCAACCACTCGCAGATAAATTCATCTTCCTCCTTGGAATAAGAACAAGTAGAATAAACCAGCACTCCCCCATTTTTTAATGCTGGTAAAACATCAGCGAGGATTCTTTGCTGTCGCTGACTGCATAACGTCACATTCTGTTCACTCCATTCCTTTATTGCTTCAGGGTCACGGCGAAATAAACCACTACCGCTGCATGGCGCATCTACAACGATCACATCGAAATAATTTTCGAGTTTATGAAAGTCTCTTGGATCATTATTGGTAACAATTACATTGCTGCGACCCCACTTCATAATATTGTCAGTAAGAATATTTGCTCTTGATCTTATCACTTCATTACTGACAAGCAAACTTTCCTTTGAAATAAGCGAAAGAAGGTGAGTTGATTTACCACCGGGTGCTGCGCACAGATCAAGCACTTTTAATGGTTGTGAAAGATCAACAGTTTGTTTCAATGCCTGCTCTAAAAACATACTGCTTGCTTCCTGCACATAATAACAACCGGCATGAAAAAGTGGATCGAAAGTAAAGGAAGGACGGGTTTCTAGATAGTAGCCATGTTTCGTCCAGGGGGTTTTAGATTTTAGATTTACGATTTCATATTTTTTGAATGGATTTATTCGTATCGAAGTAACTCTCTCATCTGATTCATGAACTTTTACAAAAGCATCTTCCTTAAAGCCATTTGTCCCTCTAAGTGACTCAATAAAGTTTATTGACAATTGCACAGAATCTATTTAATAATTATCCGAATAAAACAATTAATGTATTCAGTTCGGCCTTTTCAACTTCACCCCTTCATATTTTTCAATTTAGAAGGCTCTGCATCCCCTCTCCATGTGGAGAGGGGCGGGCGACATTCCGATATTCGGAGGATTGATAGGGTGAGGTCAAAACGCCTTCGGTTTCACAATAGTCGTCGCCTCTTTCACTTCATTTGTATAAGCCTCTATCGTCTTTGCAACAATTAAAATATTATCCTGCACCTCCTTCCAATTCCTTTCTTCAATTCCTTCGCGGATCCCCGGTAATGTTTTTACGCCATAACCGGTATAAAATCCCGGCGCATACACCTGGTGCTTGTACCATGATCTTCTTGGCAATCCTTTTTCATTGATCAATGCTCTTTCAACTTGAAATAAAACAGTATTCAGTTCTTTTCGTTTCTCAGCCGAAAGTTGTGTTCCATTCGCATATAATTTTTGAAACTCTTCAGCCTGCGTTTTTAATTCAGACATTTTATTTTCGAGTTCACTGAAGTTAAGATAAGGAACAACATCTTTTGGTTTGGGTGATTGAAATCCTTTCTTTGGATCTTTTGCCAGGTCATATAATTTATCAGCAATCATTTTATTTTCTTGCTCGGTTTCGGCTCTCGTGTTATCCAACAATGTTTTCAGTTCACCTACATAATCATTTACCGTTTTATAAAAACTATTAAAATCTATTGGTAATACATCTGCATTGGCCAAACGCATCATGCTACGACCTGCTGTTTTTGATAAAGCAATTCCATATTGAAAACCCGGATCTTTAAAACGAATAAAGTGATCGTAGGAATCATAAACAGAATGATACTCACCGCCACTCCCTTCACCACCAAATCCAAGATTCAATGAAGCGATCCCGAGAAATTGCAAAAAGCCTGACCAGTCAGAACCTGCTCCCAATGCACTCAACTTAATATTTTTATTCCCCATCAATCTTGTTCTTGTAGTCTTATCAGCATTCACCATTGCGTTTGCATATCTCCTTTCTTTTATACTCACCCCCGTTTGCGGATCAATGACAGCATCAGCTATCTCATTAAAGAAAGGTTCCAATGTATGTGAACCACCAGCGCCAATAAAGCCACGACTATTACCATCAGAATTTATATACGCCACCGCTTTTTTCTTCAATTCCTCCTTGTGATCTTCTGCCCATTCAGTAGAACCAAGCAATGAAGGTTCTTCACCATCCCATGCGCAATAAACCAATGTTCTTTTTAATTTAAACCCTTTCTTTACCATTTCACCGATCACTCTGGCTTCTTCCATTTCGGCCACCATTCCACTTATCGGGTCAGCAGCACCATTCACCCAGGCATCATGATGATTACCACGGATGATCCATTCATCGGGCAATTCACTACCCGGTAATTTTGCGATCACATTATACAATGGCTTTATATCCCAATTGAATTGCAATTTCAAATGCACTTTGTCCTTACTCGGCCCAACATGATAGGTCAACGGCAAACCCCCTCGCCATGAAGCAGGCACCACAGGCCCGCCCAATGATTGCAACAAAGGCAATGCATCTTCATAAGAGATCGGCAACACAGGAATTTTCATGATCGTTACCACATCTTCCCTGTTCAATCTCTTTGCATCTTTGGTAGCACCAACACCCGGCGTCAGCGGATCACCGGGATAAACAGGCATATCCATCACCGAGCCACGCTGCACTCCATCTTTCGGACGGTAAGGACCTGCCGGGTACACATCACCCACCATATAACCATCATCTTCAGGATCAGAATAAATAATACAACCAATAGCGCCATGCTCATACGCCACTTTTGGTTTTATACCACGCCATGAGCCGCCATATTTTGCGATCACAATTTTTCCTTTCACACTTATTCCCATTCTTTCCAGCTCATCATAATCAGCAGGAATACCACGATTCACATAAACCAGTTCAGCCGTCACATCACCATCAGCCGAGTAGACATTGTATGACGGAAGTTGCTCCGATTTTTGCCCGCTTGTTTTATCTTCTTTCAGTGCAGGCTCTTCCAATTTTGCTTTGTATGGTTTGCTGCCCAGCAATTCCAGCACTCTAGTTTTAGGCGTTGGAAACAATACATGATATTCTGCGATCTCAGTTTGATAGCCCCATGAACGAAAGAGATTCGCCATATAATTCGCATTTGCTTTTCCCTGCACACTGCCCACATGATGCGGGTGCGAAGTAAGGAACTGCATCCATGTATCGAGGTTCTTTGCGTTCAGTTGCGCATCGTATTGTTTTTCCCAATCCAATTGCGATTTTGCATTGGCCTCATTAAAGCCCATGATCTTTTGAGCATTAATGATTGTTGCTGATAAAACCAGTACTAGTACAAATAGAGATCGTCTCATGATTGTTTTTAATTTTTATGTAGTCGGCTAATTTACTACTATTAAGCTTTCGTTGCGTCGCACTCTTGTGCTGCAGGAATTCTATTCAGCAATCTAAAGAAGTTGTGTAAATTAGGGACCATATTTAAAACTCATGGAACAAAATCAATCTGATGTTTTAACTGAAAGTCTTTTACAGCTTAAAAATAAACGAAGAAAAGACTTACTCCCCTGGTGGGTAAAAGTATTCATTTGGATATTCTTAATCTTTGGGGCAATAGCTCCTTTCGCACTGATTGCTGGAATTATGGGTTACGATTTTGAAATAAGTCTTTACGGACTTGAAACAAATAAACCAATTTCTATAATTGGGCTTTCTTTGATATTAATATTTTCTTTTAAAGGAATTACTGCTTACAGTCTATTGAAAGAAAAAAATTGGGCTGTGACTTTGGGAATTATGGATGCAATCGCTGGAATAGCCCTTTGTTCTTTAGCCATGATTTATCCACTTGTCAATACGACTTCAGGAACAAATTTTTCTTTTAAACTTGAACTCCTTTTGCTTATTCCTTATTTATTAAAAATGATTAAAATAAAACCTGAATGGGAGAAATCAATACTCTTTTAATTAAAATCTAAAAGTGACTCTTAAAGTGCCACTGCTCCTTAAACTCTTTCAACAATGGACGAAGACCTACAACAAATGAGCAATGACCAGCTAATAGAAGAAGTAAAAAAACTTAGAGCTGGCATTCGTGAACACAGAGATAGTACTGGCCAGGAACTATGCTGGCATCATCCAAAACTCTGGTCACTCCTTCCTGAAAAAATAGATCCAAAAATTTCGGTACCCGATTGGCCTGAGTTTATGAAAGGTTGTATCCGGTATCGCCTGTCTCTTGATGAACAAAATCCATGATAGTATTAGTTTGCTTCGGCTTGCCGTCAACAAACATTCTTTTTCTACATTCTCATCGGCAAGCCTCGCAATGACGAAGACCCTGGGGACTGGAGAGTGTTTTCAAACTACCGGAGTCTCGTCATTGCGAGGCCGTCATTTAAAAACTATTACAATCATAAAAAATGTAGGCCGAAGCAATCTAATACAGCTATAAACCGAAGCAAACAAAAAACCTTACAAGTATTTTATTTCATCATACAGATCTTTCCATTCTGGATTTATGCCATTTATCAATTCCTCTTTCTTCTTACGACTTCCACCCTTTATTCGCTTTTCCTCTGCAATTGCATCAACAATTAACTCAAATCTCAGATAGTAAGCCAGCTTCACACAATTATACTTAGCACTAAAACTTGTGGGATGCATTTTATGTTTATGCTCATAAACTCTCGATGCAATATTTGATGTTACTCCTACATACAAAGTAGAATGATTGAAACTGCACATCATGTATACCCAACCACCCATCTGTTTCATGAAATCTAAGTTAGATTTTGATTCTTGATCTTTAAATTGTTCCGTGAAATTTAGTTTGCTTCGGCTTGCCGTCAGAAAATATTTTTTCATGGTCCTCATCGGCAAGCCTCGCAATGACGAAGACCCTGCGGGGCTGGGGAATTTTTTCATACACTCGGAGTCTTCGTCATTGCGAGGCCCTCATTTAAGAACTATTTCATACTAAGTAATACAGGCCGAAGCAATCTGAAAGAACAATGTTTAGAATCGAATTTTAAAATGTTGCTTCTCCTTAAACTCTTTTCTAAATAAAACTATCCCGATAAAAAACAGATCGATGCTGCAGGTAACTTCGACATCTTTTTTTATCGTTTCCCATGCTGCTTCCATTTCACGGCTCCAGTGAATATCATCAAAAACAAGAATTGAATCGTTATTGGTTTTAGCAAGCAGTTCTTTAAAATATCTTTCTGTAGGTTCCTTCCGGTGGTTGCCGTCAATAAACGCGAAGTCCACGGTCGATAATCCACGGACCTCAGAAGAAAGTGTGATATCGAAGTTACCTTCAATAATTTCAACGTTTCTGATCTCTAAATTTCCAAAATTTCTTTTGGCAATATCAGCGATCTCTTTTGATCCTTCCATTGTAATCAATCTTGCGTCCGGCCTAGCCAGCGAAAGATAAGATGTCGTAATTCCCAATGAAGTTCCTAATTCAAGAATAGTAGTGGGCTGATAATGCTTTACCATTCTAAAAAGGAGTTGCCCAAACTTTTTTGGCTTCGCTGCATTTTTTGCAATAGATGAAATACCTCTTTTACTTTTTTTATCAATGACAGAGCCAGCGCCAGGATCCTCTACCTCCAGAACTGTATTATCATTCAAAAGTTGGTTACGCAATGTTTCTACCTTCACATATTCAGGATAAATCGTTTTATCGTTCAGAACTTTTGTTATGAACTCAAAAACAAAAGGAGAATGCATTCCATGTCCCTTACCATTCGATGCAGTAAAGTAATATTGAAGATATTTAAGAAGTAATTGTCCTTTCGAAAACATGGAGGCAATCTAAACAATCATTGGCATATTAGCACATCAGCAAACTATCACATTGGTTTCCTCTCCCACAGTTGAAATGAAAAAGCATAAGCATGTTTTTCATCAGCTGGATTTTCTGTTTTACTCACCAATGACCAGTCATTCTTTTCAATTACAGGGAAATAAGTATCACCCTCTAATTCTGCACGAACTCTTGTCATATAAATTTTATTTGCCCTGTCAAAAGCAATCACATAGATCACGCCGCCACCGATAATAAAAATTTCTTTGTAATTAAGCTGTTCCGCAAGAGTAGCAGCCGCATCCACACTATCCACCACGGAAACTCCTTCCGCATTCCATCCCGGTTGTCTTGTGATCACGATATTTTTTCTGCCCGGCAACGGTTTGCTCCCCATTGATTCAAAAGTTTTTCGTCCCATCACGATTGGCATAGCCCAGGTAACGTTTTTAAAAAACTTCATATCCTTTGGCAAATGCCAAAGCAATTGATTGTTTTTACCAATCACGTTGTTATCGGAAGCAGCAACTACAAGGCTAATGATCATAAAAGCCCCTCCAAACCTCCCCAAAGGGGAGGCTTACCACTCACAGCCCAGATAACCGAAGCAGTTTTATTTATTTGCAAATACATCACAATGCAAATAACAGAATTAAAACGATAATCTAATGAAGTTGTCTATTCAAAAGTTTTTTAAATCTAAGTTCCCCACTTCGGGGGATAGGTGGCTAAACAGCTACAGGTGCTTTGATCGCCGGATGACTCTGATAATTTTCCAATGTGAAATCTTCGAATTTAAAATCAAGGATGTTTTTAACTGAAGGATCTAATTTCATCGTTGGCAATGGGAATGGCGTACGACTTAATTGAAGTTTTACCTGCTCCATATGATTATTATAAATATGAACATCGCCGAAAGTGTGAACGAATTCACCAGGCGCAAGATCACAAACCTGTGCGATCATTAAAGTAAGTAAAGCATAAGATGCTATATTAAAAGGAACACCTAAAAAAACATCGGCGCTTCTTTGATAAAGCTGGCAACTTAATTTTCCATTGGCCACATAGAATTGAAATAATGTGTGACATGGCATCAGCGCCATTTCAGGAAGTTCAGTCACATTCCATGCACTTACTATTAATCGGCGGCTATCGGGATTAGATTTGATCTGTTTTACCAGGTCAGAAATTTGATCGACAACTTTTCCATCTTTTCCTTCCCAGCTACGCCATTGTTTTCCATAAACAGGTCCGAGCTCACCATTTTCATTTGCCCATTCATTCCAGATACTCACACCATTTTCTTTCAGGTATGCAATGTTTGTTTCACCTTTTAAGAACCAAAGTAGTTCATGGATAATGCTTTTTGTATGAACCTTTTTTGTGGTAACTAATGGAAATCCTTTTTGCAGGTCAAAACGTATTTGATAGCCAAACGTGCTGATAGTGCCGGTCCCGGTACGGTCATGCTTTTGTGCGCCGGTATCAAGAATATGCTGGAGGAGATCGAGATATTGTTGCATGGCCGCAAGTTAAGAGAAAGCGATGAGCCTTGAACTGTGGGTCCTCTGCTGTGAATAAATTTGAATTAGTATAATAAAAATACCCCGGTAAATATCTCCGCTCATGCCAGATTACCGGGGTTGCCTAAAACCCTATGCAAGTATTCATAGTATTATTGTATCGCTGATTCTGTAAACTGCTCTTTGTTTTCGTCTTTAAATACAGGTTTCATAACGATCACCGGGGATTCGGGAATCTCTTCTTGGAGTATATCAGAAAGTTTCCGGTGAAATCCTTTAATGAAGGTTTGACTTCTTTCTAATCTTTCTTCCAATTTTATTTTACCCTCATTAATTTCTGTAAGTTGTGCCTGTATTTCATTAATGAGATCATTTTTCTTATCGAATTCAAACGAGAATTTTGAATTCTGTTCCTGAAGCTCTTTGATCATTGTTTCCAATTGTACCGCATTGGCTGTTGCGGATTGTACAACCTCCTTTAGAAAAATTATTTCCTGCTCTTTATCATGCACTGTTGCCTGAAACTCTTTAATTGATTGTTCCTCTATCTCGAGTTTCTCATTTGCGTCCATAAATTTTATTCCCAGCTCCCTAAATTGCTGTTCCACTAAATGATGGTTTTTGATCCTTTGTTCTAACTGTTGCTGAAGAAAAACGATCTGTTGTTTTTTTTCTTCCAGGACATCCTTCAGATATTCCTGTTCACTTATGCGACTTTTTAACTCAGCTTTTTCTTCGTCCCATTTTTGGATCATTGACGTGAACCCTGTCCCATTTTCGAAATAAACACTTAATTGTTCCCGTAAACTAATATTATCCTTTTCAAGGTTTTCAAAGGAAATTGTCAATTGATCTAATTCGGCGAGCAATTCTTTTTTTTCAATTTCATTTTGCTCTCGTATTGCACTGACCTGCTCATAAGATATTTCTTGCAGATTCGTATGTATCGTTTCCATAGACTTATTTTTTTTTGTTTCAGAATTTTGATAACTCTTTACCTGTAATTGTTGATATTTTTCTGTAAGAACTTTAAAATCTTTTTGAATAGCGATATAGCGGGCATTATTATGAGAAAAATAATTCATGATTCTCCTTGTCTCTTGTTTGTCTCCGTGCAAAAACAAATTCAATGGCATCAAAGAAATATCATCATAGCCTGTACCTGGGCCTTCACCTTCAAAAATGAATGGTTCTTCCAAACTCTTTTGCTTCTTTCTTTTATTATTATAATGAATAAAAGTAGTGATCAACATCCCGATCAATAGTGCCGGAATACTTATCCAAAGAAAGATCTGCAGGAATTTAAAAAAAACAATTAATGATGCATCAAATAATAGCAGCATATTGAAATTTTAGAAAGAAATCAATAAAAATAGGCGATTGGTTTAGCTGCTTAAGTGGTCAGATAGATGGTAGAAGCTTTGAAGCCCTCAGATTATATACAGTCAGATTACCTTATTGCTATTATCTTCAAGAATAATACCAAAACATTCAATAAAGTCTAATGTGTAAATTTTTTGGGATTGTTTTTCTCCACAATTCAAACTAGCTTTTCTAATTGTTTTCAAATGTAGAAACCTTATACAGGAAGTGTTATCCTAAAAATATTACAAGCCCCTTTTTTTGATCTCTTTACTTATCAAAGCTAATTCACGTCCGGTTTGCCCACCAATAGATGTGTTTTCCTGTGCCCGGCGCATAAGATAAGGTACTACATCTTTTATTGGGCCAAAGGGAAGATATTTGCTGACATTGCATCCGGCTTTAGCGAGATTGAAAGTAATATTATCACTCATCCCATATAGCTGGCTCCAATGCACATGATGATGCTTTAAGGATAATCCTTTTTGCTGCAACAATTCCACCGCCAGCATATTGCTGCGTTCATTATGCGATGCAACTACCAATGAGATCTTATCAAGATGATCTATGCAAAATCTTACGCCTTCATCAAAATCTTTATCGCTGCTTTCTTTGTTTGGCTGGATCGGTGAAGAATAATTCATTTCATCTGCTCTTTTTCTTTCTTTCTCCATGTAAGCACCCCGAACAAGTTTGGCGCCGAGAATAAATTTTCTTTCGACAGCGGCCTCGTAAGAATCTTTTAAAAATTGTAACCGATCATGACGATAATGCTGCGTGGTATTGTAAACAATGCATTTTTCTTTGTTGTAAGTATCCATCATTATGATCGTCAGGGCATCAACAGGATCCTGTATCCATGTTTCTTCTGCATCTACAAATACACCAACATGTCCCATTGCTGCTGTTTCGCAAATACGATGCATTCTTGTTCTTACCCGGTGCCATTCTTCTCTTTCATTGGCAGGAAGATCTTCCAAAGCTTTCAAATGCTTTTTCATCAAGCTCCCTTCATTCTTATGCATCATTGCATCTAATTTTTCCAGCAATCCAAAACGGGCAAAGCCGGTCACCTTCACACTCATGAAAGGAATATTTGGTTGTGTAGATGCATAATTAATAACACGAATAAATTCATCACAGGCATGATCGAAATTCTCTTCTCCTTCTTTTCCTTCCACACCATAGTCAAGGATCACCTGTACACCATACTTTTCCAATTTATCGGCAACCACCACATTTTGCTCCAATGTTTCTCCCCCGACAAACTGCTGGAAAATTGTATTACGAATGATCGATTTTACAAAAGGGAGATTCCATTTTACTGCTGTGGGTGTCATCCTTGTCCCTAGCTTCACCAACCATGGTTTTCCCATTACGGAAAAAAGGAAATTAGCTTGTTTTAATTCTTTATCGGATTTGTAAGCAAATGCAATCTCAGTGTTGTCAAAGGAAATTTCGGGCTGTGCCTGCATATCGATCTTTTATTAATCTTTGAGAATGGACAAATGTAAGGATTCAGCATTCTTAACAAATGATAGTATGAATTAAAACAGATGACTAAAATGTGTTTTAATAACTTCGTGCAAATTTTTTTTCATGGAAACAAAAAAAGCCGCCGACAGCCTGGTTATTATGACAGAATTAGTATTGCCAAATGACACCAATACTTTTGGAAATCTTATGGGTGGTCGGCTGATGTATTGGATGGATATTGCTGCAGCACTTGCTGCCATGAAACATTGCGGAGCTCCTGTAGTAACCGCGTCCGTTGATAATATCTCCTTTGAAGCTCCGATCAAAATTGGAAATGTGGTACATATTGAAGCAAAGGTTTCAAGGGCCTTTAATACTTCCATGGAAGTACACCTGGCAGTGTGGGGGGAAGATGCAATTCATCAATACAAATACAAAAGCAATGAAGCGTATTATACATTCGTTGCTCTTGACCCAAACGGTAAGCCAAGACATGTACCTGAAATGATCCCTGAAACCGACGGAGAAAAAAAATTATTCGATGGTGCATTAAGAAGGAGACAACTGAGATTAATATTGGGTGGAAAAATGAAAGCGGATGAGGCAACAGAACTTAAAGCACTTTTCAACCGTGAATAATTATTAATTTCTTAATTATTCATTTTTAATTTATAATCTCCCTCGTCCAATGATGCGCCCCTTTCATCATGTATCCTTTGCTTTGCTCAATAGCATCCATTATTTGTTTCATGATCTCCTCAGCCGGTGCATCATAATCGATTTGCAGCGGTTCCTTAAAATTTACAGTCAATAAGGAACCTTTCTTTTTAAACTTCAATCCTTTTTTATTGAATGCCCGCCAGAAGCCATTTATAACAACCGGTATGACGACCGGCCTGCTTTTTTTAATGATCAAGGCTGTTCCTTTTCTTCCGGGTGCAAAAGGCTTAGTGGTTCCTTGCGGAAATGTTATGACCCAGTTATCATCCAATGCTCTTTCAATTTTTCTTGTGTCAGAAGGATCCAGGCCTTTTCTTTTTATTGTACTGTCAGGGTTCCAGGTTCTTTTTACTGTGATGGCGCCGGCCAAGGTAAAAAAGCGGCTGATAAAACTTCCTCTCATTGTTTCTTCAGCAGCCACATAATATACTCTTGTAAATGGATTTAATAAATAATAGGGAACTCCAAGTCGATTCTTTTTACCCCATTTCACTGCACAAAAAATATGAAGAAACGTAATGACGTCAGCAAAATAAGTTTGATGATTGCTTACAAAAAGGACATTATGCTTTGGCAGTTTACTGATATGTTCGGTACCTGAAATTTTCAGTTTATTTAGGATCATAAGTCCCGGGTAAGAAACGATCCCCACAATAGCATAGACCACCGAACGGAGTGGCTTGATATGTTTCAATCTTTGAAAAAATCCATCCATTGGATCTAAGAATCTTCGCTCAAATTAAGGATTTGTGAACAAACCATGATGCTGAATTTAGTTCCGTTTGTCAGTTTTCAACCTATCAGAAATAAAAAAAATACCTATAAAAAGCTTTTAATCTTCACAAAACTTCTTACTTTTAATATCCCATTACTTTCGTCGATCCCAGAAAATTCTTACAAATAATCCTCCCCCGAAAATGTAATCCTTAGCCCCATTAATGGCAGTAATGCCTAATTGAAATCTTAATAACAGTTGTACGTTTTTTATTGATCCATTCTCCAAAGAATTACCGCCCTGCATCTAATGACTTTTGAGGTGAAAGATTTCGCCTATTTAAATTTGTCTGTATTGCTTAACAAACCTGATTGTGGCCCAAAGATTGTATTTCAAATTTTAAATTAATTAATTTATGAAAGCGGTTATTTATGACAAGGTGAGCATGAGATTTAAAGTTGTTTTAATTGCAGCTATCGGAGTATTAGTGACAGTGATTGCACTCGGAGAAATGGGAATTATATAAAATATTTTCAGAATACCAGGATAAAAAAAGTCTCGCCTGAAGCGAGACTTAATGTTCATTTATCTGATCCAACGTAGATTTTCTTACTCACTTTTAGGAGCTTCTTCCGCACCGCCTTTCTCTTCCTCTTTCAGCTTTGCTTTAATTTCAGCTAAAGCGCCAAGATCACCTAGAGTTGCTTTTTCTACCTTCGCC
>Ga0193740_1000089_pt1 | contig 25172 bp, 20 predicted proteins | sample L2s1metaG_FD_145072 | JGI IMG/M metagenome (GOLD analysis project Ga0193740, IMG submission 145072) | Soil microbial communities from a riparian zone of the East river system, Colorado, United States - L2s1 | ecosystem: Environmental > Terrestrial > Soil > Riparian zone | place: USA: East River... | reverse complement strand
TATGATAGATGAAAACATTTAACCGCAAAGGACGCGGAGGAACGCAAAGGTTCGCAGAGAAATGGTCGGACACACTTTGCGTTATTTGCGGTTAAAAAAATGTAGCGATTGCTCTTCTTTCTTTACTCCTTTTTCGTTGTTCCTTCAACGGTTGCAATCTTCGCTATTTCCATATCTTTTGCCACATCTGGACGAATTTTCTTCCAGTGAAAGGTGAGGTGCTTGTTTTCTTCGGAGCGAACGCCGTTTTGTTCGCTGTAATGCACCAGTGGCATTTCGTTGTAAATAGGAGTCGTTATGCTGACAATTTCATCCCAATACCTTAAGGCATTCTCTAAATGTCTGATCGCATTTTGTTTGTTGTCTTCACCTCCCTTGGTACGATAAGATTGTAGTGCTACCGCTCCTTTTAATTTTTCTGCAAAATGCAATCCCATGTTTGCCCAGGCCTTCACATCTGCAACTTCAAATGGCAAGGCGGGGTCTCCTGAGGTGTTAATATTTTTTACCAATGTAAGTGCCTCGTTACAATCCCGTTCAAGCATGTTAATCAGCAACGGGGGTGTTACTTTATTTGGAGTAAAAGCTCTGCCGTCAGCCACTGCTCTTACATAGTCGGCAACCGATACATAATCAGGATCAGTTACCGGTTGGTGAATAAGTCGATCAACTGAGATATATTCCACCCGTTTGACTTTACCATCCAATGCCATGAAACCTTCGGAATACAATGTCAGATCCATAGTGAAATCAAACAACGAGCCCAGTCGCAAAGGCGTTTTACCCGCCAGTGAAAAGGCCTTCAACAAATGCTGACCCTCTTTACCATAACGGTTGATAAATTCTGCCCGGAAGACGGCATCGGGAGTTTGCGGATGGTACAACAACCTTCCCCATAACTTGTAAAACAACCATTGTCTTTCAAAAGCATACTTCCAATTAGTTGTAAGGCCTGGTTTGGTAAAATAATCTTTAGCGGGGATGTAAGTTTCAGAGCCAATCATGTAGCCACCCACATACGACTGATTGTTTGTTCTGATATGCGACCTAATAAAATCAGGTACACCCCACCGAAGGCAAAAGAAATCTTCGTTGCGGGCCGTCCAGGTGATCCTGTAGTTTTTTGGTTGGGGCTTGAAATAGGTGTCGTACAATTTTCCTCCATGCACCTTCACCAGCTTTGGTGTGGAATGGGCATGAGACCAATTGTATTTTAGATCCGCAAAAATTGGTGGTTGCAGAAAAGATAGTTTTCCCTGTGCTTCGATTTCTTTCCTGGTTAATTTTTCGGTTTCAATACTGGTTACACTTAGTGAACCCGTGGTACTTGAAAATGGAATGCGGTGAATGAGCTTTAGTTTACGACCGGCCAAACGCATTCCTTCAATGATGGTTTGATTCATCCATTCTTCACGCTCCTGCGGACTCATGCCGCCCATTCCTTCGCCAAGCGTAAGTCCCATTCCTGTAATCTCAGGGTATTCCTGCAACATTTGCGTTACACATTCGCGGGTGTATCGTTTTACCAGTTCAGATGTATCGCCTTTCACAAAAAAATCGTGTTGGAGGTTATCCATGTTTACGTTATGAGCTTTTGAAAACTCGGGACTAACAAAAATGTTGAAAGGGATAATGTAGATATCAATAGCACGTTCTTTTGCCATGCCAAAAATTCCGTGAAAAAAGTTTTGCCATTCCTTTAATTGCGCATCTGTAAATGGTGATGCTTCAGGAAAATTTTTAGGCCTGATCATGAATGTGTATGGATGCAGGTTCCACAATGACAAAGAGTTCAGGCGGTTTTCTGCCATCATATCAAGAAAAGCTTTCCAGTAATTCAGGTCTTTGCATGTTTCGTAATGCAAGTCCAGTGCATCGCTATGACGGTAAGTATCCCATGGCAAATCAAACTTAATGGTACGGAAAGAATAGTGCGGCTTTTCGCTTCGGGATTTTATATTTTCCAGCTTGTTGCCGTTTTGCAGTTCTTCGGCGAGCGATAAGCATCCGTAAATCATTCCTCTTTGGTCTCTGGCCGTTATAGAAATTTTTTTATCGTCTGCATGTATTGCGAACGACTCGTCAGCAAGTTGTTTGGCATTTGTAAAAAGAGTGATGACGATATCTTTCTTCGTATTACCTTCTACATACCCTTTTGAAATAAGAATCTTTCGTAGTCTTTCAACAGCATAGTTTTCCTGTGGCGACTTTTTATCGTATACAATGTTTACCGATTGAGAAAATGCGAAGGAAATGCAACCGCAAAACAAACTGGCAAGTATGAAAATGGTTTTGTTCATGATGAAAACAAAGAAGCTTTAGTATTGTTTTACAGCAATGATTTCCCAGTTGTCTGTCCGGAACGGTGTAATGGGTAATCCTTCTTTATTAAACACGTTCGACATACCCGTGTTGCTGAATGAAAATCGTACAGCCACAGGATAATTGATCTGTTTATTGGAAACAATGATCCTGTCTTTTTTTATTTCAACTTCTGCCGGCAAAAAGTTTTGATCGTTTCCTGCAATAAGAAATTCTGTAGCCTGTTTTTCCGGGCCTTTTATCATGAAACCATTGGGTGCATTATCAAAATATAAATTGATTTTGCCCTTACTTACCTCCATTTTTTTATACAGCGGATTTTTATAAGCAGGAGCAGGAATGTTTTTCTTATATGTTTCCGCCAACGCAATATTTGCCAACCGTAAACCCACGTCCAACTTGTTGACCGGGTGTTGATTTTTTACGTTATCTACTAAATCTGTAATCACGACCATTCCTGTTTTAGGATAAGATAACGAACGCGTTTGTTGTTCCATTAGCAGCGCTGCATCAAAAGGAGTTTCATAAGTGTATGGAGCGATTTGTACATAGTAAAAAGGAAAGTCCTGTTCGAATTGTTTGCGCCATGCCTCAATCATCCCTGTAAACATTTTTTGATAAGCATGCGCCCTTGCTGTATTTCCTTCACCCTGGTACCAGATTGTGCCGGCAATGGTATAATTGGAAATTGGAAAGATCATGGCGTTGTAAATCAGCCCGGGTTTATTGGGCCTGTAGGTAACATCTCTTATTTTGGTGGCTGCTTCTTTCATCACCGGATCGCTTTCGATAACATCATTCGGTTCCCATAATTCTACCGGTGTTCCACTCCATGCGGATTGAATGAGACCAATAGGAACATTTAATTCCTGGTGCAATTTCTTTCCAAAGAAATAACCCGCAGCACTGAACCTTCTCAATGTTTCTTCATTACAGGAAACCCATTTGCCATCCGCGAAGTCTTGTGGGTAGTCGGATGTTACTTTTGCAACCGTGAAAAAGCGAATGTTATCATTTTTGCTGTTGGGTAGTTCATCTTTTATTTGTTGCGTATTGCTCATTTCCATGTTCGACTGCCCCGAACAAATCCATACTTCACCAATTAAAATATTTTCAAGTACAATGGTATTAGATCGGCCTTTGATAGTGATGGTATAAGGGCCGCCTGCAGACGGTGTACTAATTTTTGCCTTCCATTTCCCTGTGTTGAATGCTGTGACCGAATCAACCGTGGTTTTCCACGAACAGGCAATGGTAAAACGTTCACTTGGATCAGACCATCCCCAAAGTGTAGCCTGGGAATTTTGTTGCAAAACCATGTTGCTGCTCATTATAGGAGGGAGACGGACAATGGCTAATGCCTTTAAAGTACTTGATATAATTGTCAGAAAGGTCCAAAGCAGAGATAGTTTTTTCATATTGCAAGTTTCGAATTCCGAATTTACAGGTTATATACTATCATAAATTTTTCCGCAACACTAAAAGAAAAATATATCCGGGAAAGACTACAACCTGCGTTAAAAAAGGTTAACAATAAAATTGTTCTGATAAATGGTAGCAAAAAACCCACTACTTTAAATACAAATTATTTAGGTATGAATATTTATAAAGCATTACGCAGGCAATGGCGCTCAGGGAAAAGCACCATTCTAATTGCCGCTGGTATTCTCACTGTCTGCACATCCGCTACTGTTATTGCTTCGGTAGATTTTTCCGGTGAATGGAAATTAAACGAACAGAAAAGTGAGCTTGGGCAGTTTGGAGGACGGTCGGCAAAAACTATTAAGGTTACTTCATCGGATGCCAAGGGCATTTCGATAGAACGTACTTCCACGAATCAAAATGGTGAGGCCGTTGTAAGAAAAGAAAGCCTGACATTTGACGGCAAAGAATCGGAAAGTGCCGGAGGTTTTGGAAATTCAGTAAGAAAGGCAAGTGCTAAATGGTCGGATGATGGTCAGTCTATGATTATTAACTCCGTTACCACATTTGACCGTAATGGAGAAAAAATGGAAGTCAAACAAAAAGAAACATGGAAGCTGGGTGATAGTGGTCAAACACTTACCATCGAATCCAATTCAACTTCTTCGTTCGGTGAGAGTACTACGAAACTTGTATATGAAAAAGTGAAGAAGGCTTAATTAATAAAAAATGCCAGTACTGATGAAGGCCGGCTTTTTTATTTCAGATGTTTTCCCTGCATTCCGGTTGGATGAGTGGATTATTTCAACTCCAATAAGGCAAACGAATACTCCTGCAGCGCCTTATTAACCAGTTTTATATTTTCAGACGGAGCTATAAAAAGAAAATCGCCTTGTTTTGCAAAGGATTTTTTATTTACCATCACGTTGCTCACATCATTGAGACCAACAACAAGTACAGCCGTGTTTCTTTTTATTTCTATATCCTGGTTGCTTTTGAGCGTGACACGGTAGGCTCTCACTGGCGGTGCATCAAATAGCTGTTTAAACGCTTCGCCTGCTATTGGTGCGCCGGTGTTTTTATCTCCTTTGGTAAGCACTTCTATATCCATTACATGAAATACAGATGTGTCTGCATTCCACACCCGGTGAACCCGGGGGCTTTTGTAAAATCCCTCAAAAGTTATCCTGCGGTCCAGCGACAATACCGTTGCGCTTCCTTCTTCAACAATTACCTGCGAACCTGTTTTTACAGGGTGCAATGAAATAAAAACAGAAGGCGTTTCATGTTTATGGAACAGAGTGGTATCGCCTGGTGCAATTTGTACATCCAGCACACGCAAGTAATCGTTTTCAAAAACTTTTTTATGCAAAGGCTCTTTGCTAACAGCAATTACTTCCTGTGCATGTGTTTGAAGAATTGAAATAGTACAAATCAGAGATAGAAATTGTTTCATACCAGGAAGTTTTAGCTTGAGTAAATTAAGGTCCCAAACATCGTTTTCACAGTCGGAAATAAATAAAAAGCCCTACAATTATGACACAGAAGAAACGATACTCATGCTACCATGTTCTTTTACTCATCATCTTATCTAATTCTGCACGGGTCATCTTGCCTAATTCAGGATGCTTTTCCAGCCATTTTAAAAAATCGGACTTTATCGTATCGTTCCATTGGCTGTCAATTTCACCGGTGCTGTATTTACCAGTGCGTACCATTTCAAAACCAAATTGGTCTTTGCGGATAACAAATTCAGATGTACTCACTACCTGCTCGGCCATATGTGCAGGTACAAACAAAACACCTTCACTTGTTGCAATAACCAGGTCACCAGGAAGCACCATAACATCCCCGATACGAATGGGCGTATTTAATCCCATGAGCACCATTTGCTCTGTAAAGGAGGGATGAAAATCACGAACAAAAGCATTGAACCCTTTGATGTTTTTTATTTCCTGTAGATCCCTGGCAGCACCGTCAAACACAACGCCGTTGCCTGATTTGCTATAAATGGAATTGGCCAGCGTAGCACCCATAATGCCACCACCGCTGATTTTTCCAAAAGCATCGGCAACATATAAATCCCCCTTCGTAAGTACATCTATCGGCCAGGAATTGGTATTGCCTTTTCTTCCCTGTTTGCTGCCCCTGTCTTTGATGTTTTTTTCTACATCGGGCCTGCTGGGCATATACATAGCGGTTAATGCACGACCAGTCATTATCGTATCATTCACTGTTTTCCATCCTCCTTCAAACTGGTTCAGGTAACCTTCGTTTTTCAACACGGTCCATGCATCATCAATCATAATACGCTTTGCTCTCTCCAGCAAATCATCCGGTATTTTTGGTCGCCCGTCTGCAAACCGTTCTCCCTTCCATTCAGAAGTTAAAAAGATCAGTTCTTCTTTTGTAATGGTTTGTGCCAGTATGGAACCCGTAAAAAATAAACCAAGCGAGAATAACAGAAACTTTGTTTTCATTTATTGATTCTTTTAAGATGAGTGTAAGTTGACGTTGCTTTATTCCAATCTTCCTGCAACCCTTGCAATATTTTCTACAGCTTTTGTTCCCAGCCTTTCTGTCAATTGTGCGAGGTATAAACTTCGTGGTGTTACATGCGCATCAATTGATTCCACATGGCCATTTGGTTTTGTAAGGTCCTGCAATCCGGCATTGAAGATGACGGCATTGACACCAATATGTCCGAAAGAATAATTCTGTGCGGTGGGTGGTTTCTGAATTAAAAAATCCCCCTCGCAATTCCAGAAAATAATATTGGCACCTGCCCAGCCGATGATGTAATCCCAATATCGTGCTGTAAGCGGCGCTTTAATATTGTCATACAAAACCCCATTTACCCAATGATTGTGTGGTTCACTGGTTGAATAAGGATTAACTGCTTTACAATCGAGATAAACATTGCCGCTTGCTTCGGAGCCCTGGAGTACAAATGAATGCCGTCCTTTCTGAGAAAAACATCTTTGTACCAGGCAAAACTGCCCATTCATCTGGTAAGTAAAACGCCTTGCACCCATCCGGATAGAAACAGGTTCCCATGATTCACAATCCTGCACCGTTATCCATTTTGTACTGGCATTGCTCTGTACCACGCTGTTGCCAAAATGAAGGGCTGTCATATTTCTAACCCATACATTTTTTGCATTACTGATATTTATAAAATTGAAATAATGATTCTCATCAGAATAATACTCATCGCCCTGGTATTGAAATTTAGCATCTAATTTATCGCGGTCCATGTTGCCATAATTTTTTTGGCGCACAGATGGATCATATTCCGATATGCCGCGCAGGTTCTCAATACCTATGTTTTCAATCCGCTCATCGTTGTATTTGATAACTTCGCCTCCTCCCCAGCGTGTTTCAATTGCACAAAAAATAGGCGCATCAATAGTAACAGTGTTTCCTTTTATATCTACAATTGTTCGGTCATAATTAATATTGAATGGTTGCCACCGGTTTCTTCCAACAGTTGCACTATCTAATCCAAGTTCTTTGATCCATTCCTTATTGCCAATTCGCCTTACCAATATTTTATCTCCTTTTTTAAATGCCTTTGCTGATGCTATATTAAAGATAGTTGCACCGACCGGCACATAGTTATCTGCGATTGTCTGCTTTGTATCCTCCTGCGGTTTTACACCTGTATCACCAACAATATTTATCAGTGCAGGTCTGCCTCCACGACCCGGCCCCGGTGCCGGTCTTTCTTTCGGCGTTTTGCCAATTAAAATGGTACCAATATCAGTCATTCCCTCGCCACGCAACACCAAACCCGATGCTTTGATACTTATTGGTTTTTCAAGATTGTATTGCCCCATCTTCAGTAAGATAGTTCCTCGAAAACCATTTGCATCGGCAGGTAAAGCAGATACGCTATCTATTATTTTCTGTAAACGCTCTGAATTGTCGCCAGGCACGGGCCATACAATTGCTTTAATTTGTACATGCGGAAGAGGAACACCTCCACCTTTATAACCGGCATTTGAAAAATCCGGGATTTTATTTCCCAGACTATCGGCAACATAAACCAGTTTTCCATCAACACCTGGATAAACAAGAGAAGTTGTTGCAGCAAATTCCTGTGCTTTACTTTGAAAGAAAGTGAGGCAGAAAACAAAAGCAGCTATCGAATTAATTTTAATGCGCATACCCAGTTTTACATTATTGATTTAGTTACGAAATCAGAATGGTATTTAACAATGCTTATTTTTTTGCTTTAGCTTTTTCTTCTTCCAGTTTCTTTTCTGCATTTGCTTTTAACTGCTTTAACCAGTTCTCAAAATCGCCCGGAGCAACAAAAGGATGTGGCTCGCCTGTTTTACGTGTTTTTAAAAGACGGGCTCTTTGAAAAATTTTTCCAGGATCGGGATGGTTCGTGATATTGACTTCAATGTTTTTCATTTTCATTACGCGGTCCATGCTCTGGAGGTAAAGTTCTGTTTGTTTTACACCCTCAAAATTTAACCCTACTCCGCCAAGCATAAACGCGTTGTAGGTAGTACCGCCGTCGCGAACAGAAAAGCTCATAGAAAGAACTCCCAATGTATGTCCGGGTGTTACAAAAAATTTTATGGTAGTACTTCCCAATTTTAAAGAGTCACCATCGCGGATAACCCAGTCCCGTGTAAGCCGGGTGTTTACATTGGCGTATTCATTCTTTATTTTTCCTTCGGCAATTTGCCAGTCTGTTTCTGTCATTCCAATGCGGGCATGCGTTATTTTTTGAAGGGTATCGGCGCCTTCACAATGATCGAAGTGTCCATGCGTACAAAGGACGTACTTAATTTGTTTTGGGTCGAACCCGAGGTCTTTTACTGACTGTAGAATGTGCGCAGGATAATTTCTGTACAATGCATCAATCAATATTAAACCATCATCGGTTGTTATTAAATAGGAGCTTACCCAATCAATACCTACATAATAAAGGTTATCAAATATTTTAAAAGGCGGAACTGTTTTGGCATTATCGTATTGACCATATTGAGCTTTGCCCTGGAAATAGATAAAGAAAAAAAGAATTGCTATTTGAAAAGCTTTTTTCATGTATGCTATCCTTTAGTGCAATGTCATTTAAAAAAGGATCTTAAGTTGATCATCAAATATTTAGATTTTCAAATAAACTCAATAAACAAAACTCAAGTATCAAAATTTTTTCCAAAAACCTTCCAGAGGAAAAGATGGTCATTTGAGAGGTAAGCTTTTTAATCTTCATCTATTGTCATCGCCGATCACATCATAGCCGCGCCACTTAAATTCTTTGGCAAGTCCCGAAGCTGCAGGCCATGCAATTTTGTGTTGCTCACTCGCAACCCATTTTCTACGATTTTCCTCTGTATCAAATGAAATTTGAATCTGGTAATTATAACTTGTCGCCTCTCCCTGGATTTCTTTCTCCAAATTTTCGGGAAAAACACGCAGCAGCTTGGAGCTGAGGTACCCTTGCTGTACCGTCATTGCCGGCACATAAACTGATGTGAACATTTTTTCGAAAGCTTCTGCATTTTCTTTTGGAACGACAAAGTCCATTTGTAAAGCCATGGCCTTTGGTTTAGCTGGAGGATTCAGGCGCATTTGAACTTTTGGTTTAGTTGAAATGCCAATTACCAGCAACTCCAGATCCTCCTTTCCTGTGTTAGCAATTGATATCGATTCGCCAAGGGTACCGTAAAATGCATGATCGGATTTTATCGATACAGAATCTGAAAGTACAGTGATTCGTCCCGATCCCCTGATAACATAATAAACCTCTTCGAATCCTTCGAGCTTTCTTGGACCCGCTGCTGCGCCTGCGGGTATTATAACGTGGTCCACATGGGCCCAACTGGTAGAAAAAACATCAGCCCCGAAAATGCGGCGGTAAAGAATGCCGTTTCCAGCATAAGCATTACTGTTAGGTCTGAGCGATTCTCTTTTTAATTGACCGGAAACAAATTGCGGAATTGCATCAAGCCCAGCACCAACCCGGTTATCGCCAAGGTCGAAATTATCGCCACGGCCTTTTGTTGTGCTTACAGCGAAATTCATCCACTTCAGTGTTTTTCCACTTGAGTTGTAAATGCCATGTGCATCACCCATTTTGCAAGGCACTAAAGCAGGGCCTTTGATTTTGGAAGTACGGCCGTTGACGGTAAATTCGGCTTCACCGTCAAGTATCACGTACATCTCTTCAATGGTATGATGAAAATGCTGGCCAATGCCGGCTTTGTCAGGTATTTCCCCCACGTGGAGGTAAAGCAGGTTAGTGGCTAAAACCTGGCTTCCGAAAAGCCCGGTGAACTTCATTTGCCCGGCCCCGGCATGTACCGCATTTAGCTGCCGATAAGTAGCAGGATTATTGTGTACCAAACGCTTATTGAGCGACTGAGAAAAACTGTTTAACACCGCAATCGTAAATAGCAGGACAATGGCTGGCTTCATATTTTAGAATTTGATAAGCATGAAAGAATGATTGTAGTTAAATCTGCAACCATACACTGGCTACAATAAAAAAATTCTTTTTGAAAATGAATGTTCAGGATTTTATTTCTCACAACAGTAGTTACCACCACTATCCGATGGTAACTACTGTTGTGCAAGCTAATAGTCGTTTGATATCACACAAAGAACGGCACATTCTGTTGTGCATATTTTTTCAATCCCTCTTCGTTCAGATCAACACCAATTCCAGGTTTATTTGAAAGAGGAATAAAACCATCTTTTACCCATTCCCCATCATAAATTACAATGTCTTTCCACTTTTGCTCGGTGTGGAAATAAGCCTGCCATTCCAGAATCATAAAGTTGGGTACCGATGCGCAGACGTGACAAGTGGCCATTGCCCCAAGGAATGAAGCCACCATATGTGGAGAAAATGGCTTGTAATATAAATTAGCAAGGTTGGCAATGCGTTGTCCTTCTCCCAATCCTCCGGCTTTTTGCAAGTCAGGCATTACAATATCTACGGCTCCGATCTCCAGTGCTCTTCTGAATCCATAAGCCAGGTAATTATTTTCACCATAACAAATGGGTATGCTGGTAGACTCAGTAAGTGATTTGTAAATATCCACATTTTCTGTAGGCATCGGCTCTTCAAGCCACATCAAATCATACTTCTCTAAACGCTTCGCGACAGCTTGTGCTGTTACGTAATCATATCTTCCATGCATGTCTACACAGATATCAACCTTTGGTCCCACTGCTTTTCTTGCTGCAGCAATCTGTTCTTCCATCCTTATTAACTCACCAGGACTCATTGTCCAGTTATAACGGTCGTATTTGTTTGGATCTGCTCCTTCGTCTATATCGTATTTAATGGCATTAAAACCCATTGATACCCCTTTTTTTCCTGCATCCTCATACTCTTTAGGTGGAGGATTTCTAATTGCATAAAAAACTGTATCATAGTATACTCTGATCCTGTCTCTGAACTTACCGCCTAATAACTGGTACACTGGTACATTTAATGCTTTGCCTGCAAGATCCCAAAGAGCAATTTCAATAGAAGATAGTACAGCTATATACATACCTGCCTGGGCTCCCTGGAAAATGCCACCTTTACGGATGTCTTCGAATATGCGGTGAACATTTAATGGACTCTGTCCTCTAAGCCGGGCACCGAACTGCTTAACGAGGTAATAAGTTCCCGGTATAGCATCAACTCCTTCGCCCCAACCTACAATCCCCTGGTTAGTTGTTATTTTAATGTACATCCTGTTACCCGGTGTGTAAGCAGGAGTAACAGCTTCAATTTTTAAATCGGAAGGGGCTGAAAATTTAGGTGTTCTGTCAATAGCATCCTCCATTGGTTTACCAAAGGAGGCAAGAGGAGCAAATGGTGCTATCGCAGCCGCCAAAGCAGTTTTAGATAAGAATGATCTTCGTGAACTTGACATTGTAATAATTTTATTTTTTTATAGTTGAATTAAGAGAATTAAGACTATGTGATGTCTCCATTTTTTGACACTAGTTGTTGTTAGGTGGCTGGCTGGTGCTTTCTCTTTGTTTTATAATTTCCAGCACCTGTTCCCTGGCAACGGGCAATTTGTTAACGTTGTCTTTGAGCCATTGCGTAAAGTCCTTTTGAATATCGTCCGTCCATCTTGCATCAATTTGCCCGGCGGTATATTTTCCTTCCCGAATACGCACAAATCCAAACATATCTTCCAAACGTCTGAACTCTGAATTTTTTACAACCCGTTCTGCCAAATGCGGAGGAATGAACATAACAACTCCCAGTTTACCTAACACCACATCGCCCGGCATTACTGTTACACCTTTGATGTTTGTTGGCTTATTAATACCTACAATCATAGTGGTTAAGTCCCTGTTTGGTCCACCACCGGGATTATGAAAAGATGGATCGTAACTGCTAAAAAAAGAAGTAAAGCCACCAAATTCCTTCATGCCTTCCACATCTCTCAGCGCACCATTATACACAATTCCATTGCCTGTTTTTGCATAAATGTGAGTGCCCACTCTTGTTCCGATGGTAGGTCCATTTTTTTTTGCTCCAAACTGATCGGCAACATATACATCGCCTTTTTGCAACTGCTCTACTGCCCACACATTCTGAGCCCGCCTTCCTTCTTTCTTTCCCATTGAGTCAATGGCTCTCCATACATCGGGGCGCCCTGGCATAAACGTAGCGGTATAAGCACGGCCCACCAGTACACTATCCGGATTGATGATTTGCCCCCAGCCTTCTGCGATCTGGTACCTGTAGCCTGCAGGATTTACAATCTCCCACGCTTCTTCTATGGAAACAGGTTTCATTCTTCGGAGAATATCGTCTGATACTTTAGGACGGCCATCGGGAAACCGTTCACCTTTCCAATCAGGCGTTAGTGCAATTAATTCTTCTTTGCTTGCTTGCACGTATTGTGCATTCAGTCGAGTAGTTAATACAATAAATGAAATAAAAAATAACAAGCGTTTGGTTATCGACATATGAATTTAATTTTTGGATAAAAGATATTTATTGCATGAAGAACGATTAAATGGCTGCTTCGATAGCTTCTCTATGGTCTGCCGGTATCTTATTTTTGTCTGTGATGTCGTCTTTGGGTTCTCGGTTATGCCACCAGCTTGACAGCAGCGAACCGGTTATGTTCATCAGAGGACCAAAGATGGCAGGGGCTAAAGCAACCGCAGGGTTGGCACTTATTTTAGAAGCCAGCGCTGACGCAAGACCAGCGTTTTGCATCCCCACTTCCAGGGCAATGGTTCGGCTGTCTCTTTCATTAAACTTCAATAACCTGCCCGACCAGTAACCTAAAAAGTAACCAAATGTATTGTGAATGAATGTTGCCAGGATAATCAAACCGCCAACCTTCAAAAGCGGATCCCTTCCTTTAGCGATAATAACAACCAATATTATAATGATACCGATCATAGAGGTAATGGGTAAAACTTTGTTCAACCATTTAGCCCGCTCCCTTAACAGGTAATGAACCAGTACACCCAATGCTACCGGAAGAACGACCATCTTAACCATTTCCCACACCATGTCAAGAAAGTTAATAGAGATAAGGCTACCCCCGAGCAATCGCATTAACAGTGGTGTTAGCAAAGGGGCGACTAAAGTAGATACGGTGGTTACTGAAACAGACAATGCAAGGTTGCCTTTTGATAAATAGCACATCACATTGGACGCAAGACCGCTGGGGCAACAACCGACAAGTATAATACCTGCGGCAATTTCGGGAGGAAAATTAAACATGTGAGCAACGCCAAAGCCTACCATCGGCATAATAATGTAATGACAGGTCACGCCGACTATAACTCCTTTCGGCATTTGAACAATCCTCGAAAAATCTTTTAAACTTAATTCGGTGCCCATCCCAAACATGATGAGTTGCAGCATAGGCACAATAACTGCACTAAGATTAAAGTTGCCAATCGTTTTAAAATAATTTGGATAATACATCGCCAGGCTAACGGAACCAAAAATCATCAGGGTATAAGAAAAGCCCTTTAAAAATTGGTGACCTCTAAAAGCAATCGCAATGCTTAGAAAAAACAACATCAAAAACCAGCCAGCCCAGTTGTGGAATTGCCGGATGGTAACAAAAAGCCAGGCAATTATAAAACACCGGCAGCCAGGTAAAAAATATTGTAAACAGTTTTTTTATTCATAGCAAGTGATTAAATAATTGATTGTATCAGCTGTTTTGTTGCAATTCAGAAATTGCTTCAAATTCATCAAATAGCTTTGTACTTAGTCGCTCGAATATGGCATAGTGCTTCTGGTAGACAGAGTGATTCTGTTGTTGCGGATGCAAACCATCCAGCAGCTTTACTTTTTGTGCCGCTTCCTCTAAATTTTTAAACCTACCTAACTCGGTTGCACTCACTAAATAGCCGCCACAGGCAACGCTATCAGGGCCTGCATTTTGTTTGATGTGCACGGGCTTGTTGAACACATCGGCCATTATCTGTGTCCACAGGGGGTAGGAAGCAAACGTTCCATTAGCGGAAAGACTTTTAATGCTGCGATGTTCTTCCAGGGTTTTTACAATGCTGTAAAAAGCGTAAATGATTCCTTCGATGGTCGCACGAATAAAATGTTGTTGTTCATGATTGATGTTCAATCCAAAATAAACACCCCTGGCATTGGCGTTCCAAATGGGTGCTCTTTCGCCCTGGAGGTAGGGAAGAAAGATCAATCCCCTGGCACCAGCCGGCACCTTGTTGGCATCATTCACCAGATTCGCCATGCAGTCCTCGAGGTCAAATGCTTTTTTAAAATCTCCAAACTGTTTTGCATACCATTCAAATGCCGAACCTACATTGTTGGTTGGTCCACCGGAAACGTAATTGCCTTCGGTTAGTACATAATTAAAAATCCTTTGCTTCTCATCCTGTATCACTTCCTTTCCAATAACTCTGACTGCACCGCTTTCTTCCAGTGTAATAGTTGCTTTTCCATCATTCCAAACACCGGCGCCTAATGTAGCCATGCATCCATCGCTGGAACCCACTATGATCTTTACTTTATCGTGTAAGCCTAGGGAAGTTTGATATTCACGTTTCAATTTGGGTGAATAAAAAACAGGGACAACCTCGGCAAGGTTTTCCTTATTGATACCTGCGTGATGCAATGCACTATCCTCCCAGCGAAGGGAATAAATATTTAACATGCCGGTTGCTGAGGCTACACTATGATCAATTATATATTCGCCTGTAAGTTGCTGAATGATGTATGTCTTAATTGACAAAAACTTCTTTGTTGCTACAAAGCGATCTTTTTCATTGTGATGTAGCCATGTGATCTTATTGAGGGGCGACATGGCATGTATTGGCGTGCCGGTAGCCTTATACAAAGTCTTCCCGAGGTCAGCCATTTTTAAATCGTTGGCTTCTTTCTTTGCACGGTTATCGGACCACACCATTGCATTACCAAGGGGCACCCCGTTTTTGTCAATTGGCAATACGCTGTGCATAGCCGAACTAAAGCAGATGCTTACGACCTGGTATTTTTTTGAATGGATCTTGTCGTTCAAAAAATTCTTCAGTATATACAACATAGTGATGAAGATCTGTTCGGGATCCTGCTCACTGAAATCGGGCCTTGCATGGAAAGTAGGATAGGAGCCCTTTGAATAACCAATGAGGTTTCCATCCATATCAAACGCTGTAACCCTGATCGCTCCTGTTCCTATTTCAATGGTGATAATGCATTCCATGTTTAAAAATTTATTCAGATTCGGGAATGTTTTTCTTTCTAAAATCACTTGGTGTATAACCCGTTAATTTTTTGAAAGTAGTAGCAAAATGTTGTGATGAATAAAAGCCTACGTCCAATGCTATATCTGTTACATGGACATCCTGGCGCTTTAACAATTTAATGGCCTCAGTAATACGGAGGTTGATTAAATAGTTCAACGGAGAAAAACCGGTATAGTTTTTCACTTTTTCTGAAAAAGCTGTTATTCCCAGTCCAACCAGGGCAGCCATTTCTTCCACTGTCCATTGGTGTGATAGATTTTCACGAAGTGATTGTTCCAGCTTCATGAATGTTTGTGGGAAATCTCTGCGTGAATTATTTTGCCTTGTTAATTGTCTTGCAATTAAAATAAACAATTCGTCTATCAACTGGTTGATGCGGGCATAATAACCAATTTCCTGGTTAAGGAATTCATTGTAAATATTTTGAAACACCGCTCCTGCCTCTTTTAATTTTGAGAGGACAGGTGAGCCATTGAGTAATATAATTTTTCCGATCGTGAGGCGTTCGTTTTCGGTAAGCCGGCTCCATTGTCCCAATACAAACTTCCCACTTCGTTCTGTTTGTGGAGATGCAAGATGCATCCATGAAACAGTGCCAATATCAAGTAAGTCCTTTTCTCCACCAAAACGTTGCCCGGGTAAAATGATTGCTAAATCCCCGGGGTAAAGAATGTGGTGGTGATCTTCTATCATCCAATCAAAGCGTCCGTCGATAACATAATAAAAACGAAAAAAATCAGATGTTTCTTTTTTCAACGAATCAAATTGTATGGTGTTGATTTTTTTAAGAGCAAATTCAATAACGTGCGGAAACGCATGAAGCTCTTTACATTCTTTTTTTAAAAAGTATTGATTCATGCAATCGTTAGTTTCTGAACCAGCAAATTTTTTGTTCAACGATATTAGGAATAAAAATTCATGAGCTTGTACAATATTCTTCGCTGTGTTTTATTGGAAGTTTTATGTTTACAAGTTCTGATTACTTTGTAGAAGCGTGTAAAAGACATTTATTCCTACGGAAACTTTTATCAAACCTGACCTGGCTGAAAACACTTTGACATCCGCTTCATGAAATAACTTTTCTTGTACTATTTTTTAAAATTAAAAATTGTTTGCTATGAAAAGGGTTCCGTTTCTTTTCCTTGGAGTAATATTTTCGCTGGGATATTATTCATGTCAAAAAAAAGTGGACACAAATTCCTCACCACTTGTGGTTGATCAAGCCGCAGCCTCACGATCAGCTAACCAGGCTACAACATCTACCTTTTTTGATCCTACCGGTCTGATTTCAGCAAGCCAGCATGGTGTGTTAGATACTATTCAAAAAGGTTTTGGTTTTACGGAAGGTCCTGCGGTTGATAGAAAAGGTAATGTATTTTTTACAGACCAGCCTAATGATAAAATCTACAGGTGGGACGCAGCTACCGGGGTAATCACTACATTTTTAACTGGTACTGGAAGAGCCAATGGAATGGCATTCGACAAAGATGGAAACCTCATTGCCGCTGCCGATATGCATGGCGAAGTATGGAAAATTCATATGGACGGCAGCCACGAAGTTTTGGTCAATAATTACAATGGTAAGCTTTTAAATGGTCCGAATGATGTTTGGATTAACCCGGTTACTGGTGGCATATACATAACAGATCCTATGTTCCCGAGAGGATATTGGGATGCTTCTGATCCACGCAAATTAGGCAACCCGGGCTGGCCACCAGTTTATTCGCAACAAGGTGCCGGTATAGCGGGCCATGTGTATTACCTGGCTCCGGGCAGTCATACATTGGTAAGGGTTACAACTATGGCTGGATGGAATGCTACAAATGTTTTTCCTAATGGCGTTGTTGGAACTCCAGATGGCAGAAAGCTGTATGTTAACAACTGGACAGGCGACAATACGGGTAAGATTTGGGTTTTTGATATTAACCCTGATGGAACGCTTTCCAATATGAATACATTAGTAAATAATCTGAGGGGAGGTGACGGCATGTCGATGGATGAACTCGGAAATATTTATGTAAGCCATACAAATGGAGTTACCGCTTTTGATTCAAACGGAAACAGGATACTGAATATTCCTCTGGGCGGAGCTGGAACCAACAATGTTTTTGCAGATAATAACAATAAGCTCTTATTCATTACGGGACCTGGGGATAGAGTAACTTCTGTGAAGATGAATGTAAAAGGTGTAGAAAGATTAAAATAGCTTAGAAATTGAATCAAGTCCCTTCCGGGTTCAGTGACCAATGAATGATGAAATTTCACTAATTAAAACATCGGTTCAATTATTTTTACTTTTAGTTAATTGGGACAGGTTTGATTAGTGATTATTTCATCGCAATGAAGTTTATGGGCTTGTATAATAGTTTATGGGCTTGTATAATATTATTCAATGGGGTTTATTGGAAGTTTTTTTCTTTAATATTGATGAGACTTGTGTAACTGGATAAAAAGGTTTTATTTTTTAACACTGCTATTTTCTAACAAATCACTTGCTATTATGAGAAATCGAAACAGGCAGCTTGCTGCACAACGGAACAAATTGTTCTTTTTAGTTTCTTTCCTGCTTTTTTCCTTCGCGGCTGTTTCCCAAACCATTTCAGGTACTGTTACTGATGCTGACAAAAAACCAATCAGTAATGTATCAGTACAGGTAAAAGGAACTACGCGGACAGAACTAACTAATGAAGCAGGACAATTCAACATAGCGGCATCTGGGACAGATGTCCTCGTATTTAGCTATGTAGGTTACCTGATTCAGGAGGTGCCGATAAATGGCCGGCAATCTGTAAACATTTCCATGAGTATTGATACCCGCAACATGGAAAATATTGTGGTAACAGCCCTGGGTATTAGAAAGGAATCAAAGAAACTGGGGTATTCTACAACACAGGTTAATACAGATGAACTGGTGAAAAACAGGACGATCAATGTGGGGGAATCGCTTGAGGGAAGGGTGGCTGGCCTGAATATTACACCTCCGGCAGCCGGTGCGGGCTCAAGTAACCAAATACGCCTTCGTGGACAGGTTGGTTTTGCAGGTGCTGATAATTCGCCGCTAATTGTAATCAACGGGCTTCCCATGGACCAGGGCGCAAGACCCAATGATGGAAATAATCCATCACGTGACCGCGGAGACAACCTGGCAAATATTAACCCGGATGATATTGAAAGCATGACCGTGTTAAAAGGAGCTTCTGCTGCCGCAATTTACGGATCCCGGGCTGCCCGCGGTGCAATAATCATCACTACCAAATCCGGACAAAAGAACCAGGGTATTGGAGTTGATTTTACCTCCAGTTATACAACTTTACAGGCCTTGAATTTTATGGATGAAATCACCCAAACTGAATACGGCCAGGGACTCGGTGGTGTTAAGTTTACTACGGCAGCAGGGGTGCAAGGTAATGGCCAGTTTGGATGGGGGGCTAGATTAGATGGACAACCGACTATTAATTTTGATGGGGTTATGAGACCATACTCTGCTTATCCTAACCAGCTTTATGACTTCTTACAATCGGGCACAAATTTTACGAACACGCTTGGATTATCAGGTGGGGGTGCTAACGGAAGTTTCAGGGCATCCTTTTCAAGTACAGATGCTAAAGGAATTGTGCCGAGTAATGAATACAAGAGGAGAATTTTCAATGTTGGAATCAATCACGACATAACAAAAAAATTTCGGTTGCTGTTAAATGTTAACTATGCAGATGAGGATTATATCAATCCTCCGCAAATAGGCACGCAAGGTGACGGAGCGGTTAACTTCTTTAACAGGATGCCTATTTCCACACCAATTGACGCCTACAGGGAACATGCAACCAATGCTGCCGGAGCAGAATGGAAGACCAGTGGATTCCTGGGCACAGTTAATAATCCCTTCTACCCTCTGCAACACGGTCAAAAATATAAAGAAGACAGAAATCGCCTTCTGGGAACGGCTACACTACGTTATAATATTCTGAGTTGGTTGTATGCACAAGGCAGGTTTAACTATGATCGTTATAGTAATATCTCAGAGTCCTATGCGCTTAATGGTACGGGAGCGGAGGTACTTACTAATAGTGACGGTACATACAGGGGTAACTACAATATAGGCCAAACCACAACTAATGATATTAATGCGGACTTCCTGGTTGGTGGCAACAAAGAGTTTGGAAAGTTCTCTGTTGATGCCAGTTTTGGTGGAAATACCCTGAGGACACAATTCCAAAATTTAAGTCAATCCGCCTCTAATTTTAGTGGTCCTGGTCTTTATTCAATTCCGAATGGAACCGTAAAAACCCAGAGTTATGGATTTTCCCGAAGCCGTACCAATTCTCTTTATGGATTGGCTGAGTTAGGGTACAATGGGATGTTATACCTGAACTTCACCGGTAGAAATGACTGGTTCTCTGTGTTAAATCCTGAGGTTAACAGTAAATTCTACCCTTCCGTATCCGGTAGCTTTGTTTTCTCGGAATTATTAAAGAATTCAAATTGGCTCTCCTATGGTAAACTTAGAGCTTCCTGGGCTGAGGTAGGTAGCATAGCAGGTGTCAATCCTTACGACGGTGTCCTGACTTACAGTTATAATCAAAATCCCTTTAACGGTCAGACCTTAGCGAGTGTTTCGGGTGGCAATGTTCCCAATCCAGCGTTAGCGCCATTTACTGTAACGGAAAAAGAAATAGGACTTGAGGTTAGATTGTTTAATAGCAGGTTGCTAGTGGATGTTGCAGCATTTGATAAAGTAACAACCGACCAAATAATTGATGTTGTACTTTCCGGTGCATCCGGTTATAATGCTTTCAAACAAAATGAAGCTTCATTAAAGAACAGTGGTTTGGAGACCTTAGTTGAATTCAAAGTAATTCAAAAACAAAATTTTAACTGGACAACCTCCTGGAACAATACCTATCTTAAAACAGAAGTCCTCGAAGTAGGTACACCAAGCGGAACCAGGCTGCTGCTATATTTTAATGGTACGGGTAATGAGTTTTTGGGAGAAATAAGGTACACAGAAGGGCTTGGAATGAATCAATTGTATACAAGAACTTACAGGACCAATGCTAAAGGTCAAATTCTTGTAGGAAGTAATGGTGCGCCGCTTGCATCAAATACAAACCCGCCAGGTATTACAAGTGGTTTTAACCCGGTGGGTAGTTCAATTCCGGACTTTACCGGTGGCTGGAATAATACTTTGAGCTATAAGAATCTGAGCGTCGGAGTATTAATTGACTACAAGTTTGGAGGCACGGTATTATCTTCTACGCTTTTGAATATGACAAGACAGGGGCATTCAATACTATCGCTTCAGGGACGTGATACTGGATATATTTTTCCCGGGGTTTCCGAGGCTACCGGGCTACCTAATGAAAAGCGCATTTTTACTTCAGGATCATATACTTTGCAGAATTTCTGGACGGATTACAGGAACAATCAAATCGGAGATCCTTTCACGTTTAAGTCTGACTTCATCAAACTTAGAAGTGTTACCCTGTCATATAATTTTACAAGCGTTTTAAAAAAGGCAGCTTTGTTTAATTTCGTAAAAGGATTAACATTATCTGGTTCCTGCCGGAACGTAGCAATAATCCATAAGGACTTACCGGGTCTTGATCCGGAGGCCATACAGTCATCCGGCGATATTAGGGCTGGCTATGAAAATTCCTCATTGCCAACCACACGTAATTACAATCTTACTTTAAACGTAAAATTCTAACGCTATGATAAAAATATTTAGCCGTCTAATCATTATCAGCGCCGTCTTCATTTTTGCGGGTTGCGATAAAGATTTCGTAGCAATAAACACAAATCCTTACGCGGCAAATTCAGTTGATCCTGCTCTTTTGTTTGCGGGAGCTCAAAGGACGCATATTGGAAACTGGACCGCAGAACATACAGTTGTTCAGCAGTTTGTTGTTCCTTATAACACAGGGGCGACTGATGGTTTTAATTTCAATAACGATATTGACGGTGTAAGCACTCCCAAATGGGGAGAATATAACACCTCAATTAAAAATATGATTCATGCTTTGGATCTCCTGGGTCCTAATACCAATCGTGTTAATCTACGGAGCATGATCCGGATATGGAAGGCCCAGGTATTTATGGGTATGGTTGACGCATATGGAGATGTGCCCTACTCCGAAGCAGGGAAAGGGTATCTTGACAAAGTTTTCTATCCAAAATATGATGATGATAAGGTGATCTACGATTCGCTGTACAAAGAACTCAAAGAAGGGATAGCCGGCTTGAATCCAAATGCAGATTTTGTTTCTGCAGACCTTTTTTATGGAATAAATGCTCAATCTCTTGTCAAAACCACAACGGCTCCACTTCAGGTACCAAAGTGGAAAAAATTAGGCTATTCATTGTTGCTGAGATTAGGAATGCGATATTCTAAAAATCCTCAAACAGAATCAAAAGCTGCAAGCATTGTAGCCGAAGCCTTTGCAGGAGGAGTAATGACTTCAAATGCTGATAATGCATACGTAAAATATGACGGGTCATTGTATACCGAAGGTGATAATGCTGTATTACGTAATTTCTCGCAATTTAACTATGCTGCAGAGGCATTTGTAAATCAACTCAAGTTAACGAATGATCCTCGCGGAAAGTTCATGGTGGCAAATTTTAAAGAACCTGGTAATGTGTCAAGTGAATCTAACCCTGATACTGTTTTAGCTAATCAGTTTGGTGCTCCCATCGGCAAAACCGATGCACAGCTTAAAGTTGCTCCCTATCGAGGCGCCAGGGGACAAGGGCTCAATTATTCACAGTTTAACGTATGGACTATTGCCTCTCCGGCAGCTCCTGTTTTCTGGGTGACTTATGCGCAAACATCATTATTATTAGCAGAAGCAGCTGTAAGGGGTTGGATCCCCGGTGGTCATACTCAGGCCAAGATCTATTATGAAAATGGAATCGCAGCTGACATGGCAGTGTATGCTCTTTACCCCGGAACGTCTCCAATTTCTGTAGCAGAAATATCTGCATATATTAATAATCCTGCTGTGTTATACAACCCAACCGATGCACTTAAATTGATCAATACACAATATTGGATCGTAAATGTTAGAAACGGAACAGAAGCATTTGCCAATTTTAGAAGAACTGGCTTTCCAACTCTAACTCCTAACACAGTCAATAACAAACTTAATGGCGGGTTTGTTAGAAGGTTGTCTTATCCTGATGCTGAAGCATCTGCAAATACAGCTAACTATAACGATGCTGCTTCAGCCATTGGGGGTGATAAATTAACATCAAGAGTATTCTGGGATACTCAATAACAATGAATAAAAAATTGAAGCATTTTCAGTTTCTCACATACAGCAGCAGACCCTGTGTTTTTTACATGGGGTCTTTTCAAAAACTGATTTACTTCAGCATAACAACACCAGTGAATTCGCTTGAATCCTTACAGTTATCCTGCATGATAAACTACAAACCAAAGACAAGTTATTGGATAAATTAGAGTGCTGAAAGTAATAAGCGTAACTCAATGAAAAAAACTACAACGGACATATTTTCAACTAACGGCAATGGTCACCGTAGCGCAGACTGGTTTGGCAAGGATGACAAGATGGGATTTGTACATCGGTCGTGGTTGCGTAACCAGGGGTATCCTGATGATTATTTTCGTGGACGGCCTGTCATTGGTATTTGCAATACATGGAGTGAGCTTACTCCCTGCAACGGGCATTTAAGAGATTTCGCAGAAGTGGTAAAAAAAGGAGTCATTGAAGCAGGTGGCTTTCCACTGGAGTTTCCTGTAACCTCTCTTGGCGAAACCATTATGCGGCCCACCACCATGCTCTTTCGCAATCTTGCCAGCATGGACACGGAAGAAACTATCCGTGCCAATCCAATTGATGGGGTGGTGTTATTAACAGGGTGCGATAAAACAACACCTTCCACACTGATGGGTGCTTGCAGTGTTGATCTTCCCACCATTGTTGTTCCCGGTGGACCCATGCTCAATGGAAGATTTAAAGGTGAATGCCTTGGCTCGGGTTCATTCAACTGGATGGTGAAAGAAAAAATGCTTGTTGAAAATTATTCAGCTGAAGATATACTGGAAGCAGAAATTGGGGTGGCCAGGAGTGCTGGTCACTGCATGACGATGGGAACTGCATCCACTATGGCTTGCATGGTGGAAGCACTGGGACTGACACTACCGGGAGCAGCAGCTGTACCGGCTGTGGATGCAAGAAAAAAAGTAATGGCACAGCTTTCAGGAAGAAGAATAGTAGAAATGGTAAAAGAAGATCTGAAGCTTTCAAAAATTCTAACAAGAGAAGCTTTTGAAAATTCAATTATTGTCAATGCTGCCGTGGGTGGTTCTACCAATTTTATCCTTCATCTTTTAGCCATTGCAGGAAGAATTGGTGTGGAGTTAAAACTGGAAGATTTTGACCGTATCGGAAGTAAAATTCCACTCCTTGTAAACCTCAAACCTTCCGGAAAATACCTGATGGAAGATTTCTTCTATGCCGGCGGGCTTCCTGTTGTAATAAAAGAACTAAAAAAATATTTACACGGTGGTTCCATTACCGTTAATGGAAGAACCATTACCGAAAACAATACCAAAACCACCTGTTATAACCAGGATGTGATTGCAACCATTGATCAGCCTTTACAGCATTGTTCAGGCATTGCCGTTCTTAAAGGCAATCTTTGTGAGCAGGGTGCGGTCATCAAACCATCTGCAGCCACTGCTGCGTTAATGAAGCACCGGGGCCGTGCCGTGGTATTTGAAACCATGGAGGATTATCATGAAAGAATTGACGATCCAGACCTGGACATTGATGAGAGTTGTGGGACCTGTGGGTTATCCCGGTATGCCTGAAGTGGGCAATGTAGACCTTCCGGAAAAGCTTTTAAGAAAAGGTGTAAAGGATATGATTAGAATTTCAGATGGAAGAATGAGTGGAACGGCAGCAGGAACTGTAGTTCTTCATGTTTCTCCTGAATCAGCTGTGGGCGGTACAATTGCCCTGGTAAATGATGGAGACATCATAGAACTTGATGTTGAAAAAAGAAGATTGCACTTAGATGTAAGCCAGGAAGAACTACAAAAAAGAAAGGAAGCATGGAAAAAACCAGATCCGGTTGCAACAAGAGGTTATGTGAAGCTCTATATCGATAATGTGCAGCAGGCTCACCTCGGCGCCGACTGGGAAGTTCTAAATGGAGGCTCAGGAAGTGAAGTGACAAGAGATTTGCATTAATATTCACCACGTAGACGGTTAGGAACTTAGGACATCACATAGCTATGTTTTTTCTATTGTGCCCTATGTGCCTATGTGGTAAAAAAAATAACCTTGATTAAATGAAATGGCTATTCACTAGTTTGTTGGCTTTACCAATTTTGAACTGCATGGCACAAACCAGCTACAAAACCATTGGTGTTATTGAACGGTATGATAGTGCCATAAACAAAATTGTATCACGTGATGCCAGGGCTGAAATTATAGCCGAAGGCTTTAAGTGGAGCGAAGGTCCATTATGGGTTCAAAAACACAAGATGCTGCTTTTCTCCGATGTGCCGGAAAACACCATTTACAAATGGACAGCGCAAAATGGAAAAGAAGTTTACCTGAAACCCTCTGGCTACACGAGCAGTGTTGAAAGGGGCGGTGAAATGGGTAGCAATGGTTTGACCCTGGATAATAACGGAAATTTAGTGTTGTGCCAGCATGGTGATAGAAGAATGG
>Ga0193740_1000088_pt1 | contig 25184 bp, 12 predicted proteins | sample L2s1metaG_FD_145072 | JGI IMG/M metagenome (GOLD analysis project Ga0193740, IMG submission 145072) | Soil microbial communities from a riparian zone of the East river system, Colorado, United States - L2s1 | ecosystem: Environmental > Terrestrial > Soil > Riparian zone | place: USA: East River... | reverse complement strand
ATAGCTGAAGCTTACAATAATGAGTATATAAAGTGGAAAAACAACCAGGTGATCTCATCCGGCACCCAGGATAATAACCAGGTAGTCAGGGTAGATAGCACCCGCATCACAAGCAATGGAAAGGTGTACTATCTAAACGGTTTACTCACTTTCACCACCAGGAATGTAGGTACTCACATTGTAGCTCTTGGAGGTACTTCTACAGCATCTGATTTTTACTACTTCTCTCAATTCCTGGTCGGTTCTTCGCTTTACACGGCTGCCACAGGTGAAATTAATGGTATGACTGCCGGAACAAATTACACGGTGTACATCCCGAATAACACTGCAATTATGCAGGCGGTTAAAGATGGTGTTTTGCCTGGTAACACAACAACGGGAATTCCAAAATTTACTTCGTTGACTGGTACTGAAAAAGAACAGGTGAATGCTTTTATTCTTTATCATATTCTTAATAAAAAATCATTGATACCAAATGGTAAGGAATCAGGGGCTTTCGAAACTTTATTGAAAAATCCATCAGGTGAAGTATTGCCAATAACGGTAATCAGTCTGCCGGGAAGTATGCAAATAACAGACATGAATAACCGGAAGTCAAATGTGATTGTGCCGAAGAGCAACAATCTTTCCAACAGGACCATCATACACCTGGTTGATAATTATTTGAAGTATTCTTATTAATGAACTATACAAACTGCGATATGAAAAAATTTTTACTGCAAGTTTTTGCCTTTTGTACCTTCTTTCTTCTTCTGAATATTGGTGTACAGGCACAGGGCAATCAAAGGGCAGTTACTGTACAGGGTCGTGTGGTTGATCAAAACAAGAAACCGGTATCAGGTGTAACAGTGGCCGAGGTGGATGCAGACCAGCGTACAGTAAAAGCGGTGATAACGGATGTAGATGGCAACTATGCAATCCACGTAGAAAATAAATCAGACTCTCTGTTCTTTTCCTTTATCGGTACCGAAACCGTAAGGCAGGCAATCGGTAACAGAACTACTATTAATATTTCAATGAGAACCACCGCCAGGGGAATGGAGGAAGTAGTGGTGATTGCGCAAAAAAGAACAGATAATGGTTTGATGCCGATCAGCGATAAAAACCTGACGACTGCCGTAACAAAAATCAATGCAAAAGACCTGGAGGAAATGCAATCGGCATCAATAGACCAGGCTTTGCAGGGTAGGCTTCCGGGTGTGGATGTCGCAGCATCTTCCGGTGATCCGGGTGCCGGGATGCAGATACGCATTCGCGGTACATCTTCTATAAATTCCGCAACCGATCCATTGATTGTAGTGGATGGCATGCCATACGAAACATCAATTCCGGCTGATTTTAATTTCGGCACTGCAGATGAAGTGGGTTATGCTACACTGTTAAGTATTGCTCCATCCGACATCAGGGAAATCACAATCTTAAAAGATGCTGCTGCAACAGCAGTATGGGGTTCAAGGGCAGCAAATGGGGTAGTAGTGATCACTACAAAACGAGGAACTGCCGGGCGTCCTGCTCTTACTTATTCATTTAAGGGTTCAGTTGCAAAACAACCCAATGCTATACCAATGCTTACGGGTGACCAGTATTCAAGCCTGATTCCTGAGGAATACATGAACAGGAATGGTACACCTCTCAATACTCAAACCATTAAGGAATTCCAGTACGATCCCAATGATCCCTACTGGTATCACAACTACAGTAATAATACTAACTGGGTTGATGCCATTACACAATTGGGATGGATGCAGGATCATAATTTATCCATGACCGGTGGTGGCGAAAAAGCCCGTTATTATGCTTCTGTTGGTTATTTGAAACAAACAGGTACAACTATTGGTACCAGTTTGAACCGCATTAATACCCGTATCAATCTTGACTATAATGTCTCAAGCAGGATAAAATTCCGCAGCGATCTGTCTTTCACGCATACTGATAACGATAAAAATTATGCGAACAATTTAAGAGACATCGCCTACAAAAAAATGCCCAACATGAGCATTTATGAATATGATGAGTTTGGTAATAAAACTCCTAATTTCTTTTCTCCGGCTTCTAACATACAGGGACAGTACCTGGGCATCGATAACAAAAACAATATTGTAGGTACTGTGAATCCCGTTGCTATGGCCAGTGATGCTCAGTTTAATGTCACTTCCGAAAGAGTGACACCGCATCTCAATATTCAGTATGCGGTAGTAAGAAATGTATTGAACGCGATTTTTGATGTTCAGTTTGACATCAATAACACGAAAAACAAATCTTTCCTTCCACAAACAGCAACAGGCCGTCCCTGGACAGAAACTTCTGTTAACCGTGCCTACGACGGAGATGTTGACGTATTTAATGTACAAACAAAATCAAGCCTGATTTATACGCCACGCTTAAAAAATCCGAAACATGATTTTATGTCGTCGTTGATTTTCTTTACCTATGACAATAAGAGTGTTTCACAGGAGGCCCGTACATCAAATACTGCATCTTCTCTTCTTACTGATCCCTCTGACCCGTCGCGTACACAAAATACTGACCTTGCACTTGTTTCAGGAACATACCAGACAAGAAATATTGGACTGACGTTCAGCAATCAATACAGTTACCTCGATCGCTATATAATTAATGTAGGTGTTAGAATGGATGGCAACTCCCGGTTTGGTTCATCTTATCGTTATGGTTATTTCCCTTCCATATCTACACGTTACAGGCTTTCCGGTGAGCAGTTCATGAGAAAATACGACAAGTGGCTGGATGATTTAAGCATCAGGGCAAGCTATGGAATCAGTGGTAATGCCCCGCGTAAAGACTACACATTCTATAATGTGTATTCAAACTTTGACTGGGGTTATTTGGGCCAGGCTGCTGTTTATCCTGCTAACATGGAGTTGAAAAATCTCCGTTGGGAAACGATCACGGGTAGCAACCTTGGGTTTAACTTAATAATGTTCAAGAACAGGATCAATCTTGACATAGAAATTTATAAGAACCGTACCAAGAACCTTTTCTTTGAAGGTCTGCAGATTTCATCGTTCACAGGCTTTAATAGCCTTAATATGAATGTTGGCACAATGGACAACCAGGGTTTGGAAATAGGTTTGATCACTACTCCTTACCGGTCTGCCAACCTGTCGATCGATTTCAACTTCAACATTGCGCAGAACCAGAATATTATCCGCGAAATATCTCCTTTTTATCCGACCGAGAAAGGAAACATCACCACCAACGGTCAATACAAAACCTTTATGCAGGTGAATAATCCTTTTGGTTCGTTTTATGGCTTTAGGTATTTAGGCGTGTATAAAGATGCGGCATCTACAATTGCAAGCGGTACAAATGGAAAACCAATTGTTGGTCCTAACGGGCAAACAGTTTACATGCGGTTTAACTATCCTTCCACCGACTATGTTTTCCAACCGGGTGATGCCATGTATGAGGACATTAACCATGATGGTAACATCAATTATATGGATGTCGTTTACCTCGGTAACAGCAATCCCAAATTGACAGGTGGTTTTGGAACAAGTGCTACTTATAAAGGAAGCCTGAAGGTAACTGCCTTCTTTAACTATCGTTATGGTTACGAAGTGGTGAATAGTACCAAGATGACTACCACAAATATGCATGGTTACGATAACCAGAGTACCGCCGTGTTAAGAAGATGGCGCAAAGAAGGAGATGTAACAGACATACCAAGGGCCGTATTCGGATCGGGCTACAATTGGCTCGGCTCTGACCGGTATGTAGAAGATGCATCGTTTATCAGGTTCAGAACAATGACCGTTCGTTACACCTTTTCCAAACGTGTGATGGACCGGTTAAAAGTTAAGAACCTGAGCACATATGTAACGGTTGAAAACATGTATACATGGACAAAATATACAGGCCAGGATCCTGAAGTGACATTACGTGGAAGTGATCCCTTCCGTGTGGCTACTGATACTTCAATGACTCCACCTGTAAAAATGGTAACAATAGGTTTAACCAGTACATTCTAAAAGAAAAGAAACATGCAAGTGCTTAGTTATAGAGTTTTCCGCTTTTTATGCTTTCTGATCGTAGTGAATTCTGCAGTCTCCTGCAAAAAATATCTTGATCTGCAACCCGAGGATGGAATCATTCGCCAGAATTTCTGGAAAACAAAAGAGCAGGTAGCCGCCGCCGTTAATGGTTGTTATGCTTCTCTTTTGGGCGGTGGCTCCGATGCACCTGTTCCTGAATATCTTTTTTTGTGGGGCGAATTAAGAGCCGATCTTTTAACGCCATCAACCGGTATTTCAGCTGCAGAACTGGATATCATGTATGATAATATTCTTGAAACGAACGGTATTACAAACTGGCGTGCTATATACAGAACAATTAATTATTGCAATACAGTAATAGATTTTGCTCCTGACGTTTTAAAGAACGACCAGACGTTCAGCCAGCAGGCACTGGACGCATACATGGGAGAAGCGAAAGCACTAAGGGCACTTATGTATTTCTATTTGGTAAGGAGTTTCAGGGATGTGCCACTGGTATTGAAAGCTACTTCAAGTGATGATCAATTAGAACAACTGGCAAAGAGTCCGGGCGCAGATGTGCTGCAACAAATTGTTAAGGACCTTGCAGAAGCGGAAACAACTGCTCCCATCACTTTTGGTAATATAGCCTTTGACAGGGGAAGGATAACACGTTACACTGTAAATGCTATCCAGGCAGATGTTTACCTGTGGATGGAGAAATACCAGGAGGCTCTTACTGCATGTGATAAAATAATTAATTCAGGAAGATATGGACTCCTGACAGGAAATTCAAGCTGGTTTACTACGCTTTTTTCTAACGGCAATTCTACTGAAGGAATATTTGAGATTCAATTTGACAGGCAAAAACTGAATAGCTTTTATAACATGTTCCGGACAAGACCGCGTTTTCTTGCCTCAACTATTGTAACAGATCCTGATCTGGGAATTTACAAAGCGGATTTAATTGATCCTACAAATAAAGATATAAGAGGCGACGGGGCTGCAGCACGATTTGGTGATGGACTTATCTGGAAATATATCGGTATCGATGCTGATAATATGCGTGCAGCCGAAGAATCTTTTGCGCATTGGATTGTTTATCGCTTTGCAGATATTTTACTAATGAAAGCTGAAGCCCAGGCTCTTACAGGCAAAGGTCAGAATGCACTTGATTTGGTGGCAGCAATACGCCAGAGGGCACATGCGTTACCTTCCACAGCCCAATCTGTTGATCCCACTAATACTGAAGCCATCTGCGATTATATTCTGGAAGAAAGGGCCCGCGAATTTGCTTACGAAGGGAAGAGGTGGTACGACCTGTTACGCCATGCAAAGCGAAATAATTACCAACGTTTGGACATTTTATTGAACATGGTTTCAATCACTGTTCCGGGCAACCTTCAGCAATCTGCGATCGCCAAATTCAAAGATCCCAACAGCCATTATTTTCCTATTTATCAATACGAATTGCAAACAGACAAGAACCTGGTGCAAAATCCATTTTATAAATAACAACTGAGATGAAATCAAAAAATTCTTTTATAGTCGTATTGTTAGCCGGTGCAATTGCACTGAGCTATTTATTCAGTTGTAAGAAACTGGATATTGTTACGGCAACAACCAGTGATGTAAACATCTATGACTACCTGGTTAAAGACGCTGAAAAATATTCCGAGTTCGCTAAAATGATTCAAAAGGCAGGGTATAGCGACTTCCTGAATGCCTATGGCGCCTATACAGTTTTTGCACCAACAAATGAGGGAGTAAAAAAATTTCTACAGGAAACTGGTAAGGCATCAGTTGATGCATTTACAGTGCCCGAACTTCAGAGTATTGTGAAGTTGCACCTGATACAGGATACGATCAATACAAGTTCGTTTACCGATGGTAAGTTGCCGCAGGTTACCATGTTGGGGCAATACCTTGTTACAGGTGTTTCCAACCAAAGCGGCGTATCAAGTTATACGGTAAACAGGCAGGCTCTTGTACTCCAACCAAATATTAGTTTGTCCAACGGAATTGTACATTCAATTGATCATGTTTTGAAAGCAGCAACTAAAACAGTAGCGCAAACAATCGAAACAAACCCTGAGTTTTCAATCTTTACCCAGGCGTTGAAAGAAACCGGGTATTACGACTCGCTGAACATTGTCAACAACCCCGATACTACCCGGCGTTTTCTCACGGCCATTGCTGAAACTAACAAAGCATTAGCCGATTCCGGTATAACCAGTTATGCTGCACTAAAAGCTAAATATTCCAATACAGGCGATCCACGAAGAGTGGACGACAGTTTGCATTTATATATGGCTTATCACATAATGACTGACGCACGATACCTTGCAGATATTGTATCCTCTGCTTCAGTACCCACATTAGCGCCCTTAGAAGTGATAACACCCAAGTTGGAAGGTCAGTCAGTATTACTAAACGATATTGTATTTAATGGGAAACACGAAGAGGGAGTAGAACTTGATCGCACCAATAGCGATGTTACATCCAGTAATGGTGTTGTGCATTCAGCTAAGGCACATTTTGCGGTAAAAATAAGGGTACCTGTTCGTGTAGATTTTGATGTATGCGATCAGCCCGAATTACGGAAGTTGACGAACGTTTTCCGGAAAGCTACTGCTGCTAATGCTATCACCACTACAGGTGGTGGAACCTTTTTTGCCAGGGGAACGTTTGCTGATATTACCACGGGGAGTGTTACTTCAACAACCAGTTATGTTTCATATGGTGCTATGCCAGTAACTACTACACAATATTGGGGATGGTACGCTGATTATTTAAGAATACCGATGGGTAATACTTCCAGGAATCTGTGGATCGAATTTCGTACTCCTTTATTGGTGAAAGGAAGATATAAAGTGTGGGTTTGTTATTACAGGGGGAGAAACTCAACCAATAATCCAACACCTCTCTCCAATCGTGTTTTATTTGATGGAGTGCCTATGCAAAGAACATTTGGCTTCGATGAACAAAAACCAGCAGGCACACCTAGCGAACTTGAGGCATTAGGCTGGAAACAATACACCGAGGTGCCGCAAACTAATTCCGGGCAGGACCTGAATAATGTTGGAAGATTGTTAGGTACGATTGATGTAAAAAGTACGGACAGACATACTATAAGAATTGAATTTCTTTTATCGCATTCAGGACAGGAACAGAACTTCCTGGATATGTTCCAGTTCATTCCGGTTAATGACAATCAACTGCGTCCGCTTTTTGGCAGGGACGGAAGTATCATCCCATAAGGGTTGATGTTGGGTAAATAATAAAATGAGAAAAGACCTTTAAACAAAAACGTATTGCTCATAAATAAGAAAATGATGTATTTCAAAACAACAGTACTGTACACATTCTTTTTTGCTTTGTTCTTATGGGGTTGTAAGAAATGGGATGACCATACAAAGCCTGTAACCCAGGATTTGGGCAAAAATTTATCGGAGGAGATCAGTCAGCGTTCGAACCTTAGCAAGTTTAATGAATACCTGAAGAAGACAGGTCTTGATAAAGAATTGGCTTCTTCAAAAACCCATAGTGTATGGGCGCCAACAAACGATGCTTTACAGAGTTTGGATCCTGCTACAATTGCTGATTCAGCAAAACTGCGCCAGTTTCTTGGCAATCATATTGCCCTGGGATCATACTTCTTACGAAATGCACAGCAGGCAGTAAAAGTTCCGATGCTGAACGGTAAACGTGTGTCTTTCTTACAAAATAAATTCGACGAGGCTACAATTACCGAAGCAGATAAATACGTTGGTAATGGAGTATTGCACATTATCGATAAAATGGCTCCTGTATATCCCAATGCATGGGAATTGCTGGACATTACAAAATCTACTTACCAGCAAAGCGCATTTATCTTATCGCTTACTAAAAAAGTATTTGATCCCACCAATGCCGTTATAGATAGTATCAGTTCAACAACGGGCCAGCCGGTTTATCACCCGGGTACTGACAGTGTACTTCGCAACAGTTTCAACACCGAAGTATACGATCTGCAGGATGAGTCAAAACTATACACCTATTTTATTTTGAATAACCCTGGTTTGAGTACAGAGATCCAGAAACTGACACCCTTTTATAAAACAAGTACTGTCGACAGTACGAACAACCTGGCCTCGTTTGGTGTTGTGAAGGACCTGGTTGTGGAAGGGCTTTACACCATTGACCAGTTACCACCTGTACTTACTTCCAAATTTGGAGTAAAAATTCCGATAGATAAATCTAAAATTGTTGAAACACGTAAGATGAGTAACGGCATTGCATATGTGTTTAGCGGAATTAACTTCAATGTAAAAGACAAAATTCCTGCTGTAGTTATACAGGGTGAAAATTATCGCGGTTTTTATGATGCCAGTGGAAATTCTGTAACGCCTCGTCAAAATAATACGACAGCAATTTTTGTGAGATCGCGTCAAAATCCAATTACAGGGCAGCCTTTCACCGATATGTTTGCTTACGGCCATGGTATCAGTGCCTTAAGTGCTCAATACCAGGTAACCAAACTGCCTTCTGTAAAATACAAAGTGTACTGGGTGGCTGTAAATGATACACTAATTGTCTATAACAGGATTAATCCTGTAACCTTTAATCAACGGTTGGCTATGGGAGTAAGAGGTGCAAATTATCTCCCGGCAACACCAACTACCGGTATGGCTGTAACGCCAAACAATTATAATGAAGTGTATTTGGGAGACTATGTTCAATCATCTTATGGAACACTGAATATGTTTTTGACGGCAAATGCATCAACAGGATCGGGTACCAATAACCTGAACCTCGATTATATCAAACTGGTACCCGACCTGTAAAAACTTATATTAACTCATATACAATACTAACATGCATTTATTACCAATAGCAACGAAATTGTTTAAAAGGGCATTACTCCTTCCGGCTTTGTTATCAGGAATGATATCAGTAAGAGCCCAGGATGATGTCACGATAAACAATTTAGGGGGAAACATAAAAGAAATAGAGATAAAGGGATCGGTTTCGAATGCTGCAACCCGTTTGCCATTGCGTGCAATCCGGGTTACTTACCAGGATTATTCTGCGGCCATTACAGACAGCGCAGGTGCGTTTACACTAAGAGTTCCCAATGAGAATGTAACGATATTATTGCAGGGAGAAGGATACCAATTAAAGGAAGTAGCACTGAAGGGTAGAACATTTTTATCCGTTTCCCTTTTTGAAGATACTTATGCTTCCTATTACGATGCCGCCAATCTTCCTTTTAAAAGCCGATCCATTAACCGTATCCCTTTTGCCATTGCTTCTGTTCAGGGAACACGCAGTTGGGCACACTCCGCGGAAACTCCGGATGCCTACCTCCAGGGAAAAGTTGCGGGTTTAAATATGATTCGCCGTTCGGGTACACCTAATGTTGGCGCCGACATTTTTCTTCGTGGAATATCCTCGTTATACACAAACAACCAGCCATTGATTGTAGTGGATGGTGTTATTTATGACAACTCCGATTATGGTGGGTCACTTATTTCCAATAATTATACAAATCCGCTTGCTTACATCGATATTAAAGATATCGACAACATTACCGTAATAAAGGATGGTTCTTCAACCTATGGCACAAAAGGAGGAAATGGAGTTATTAATATTACTACAGCAAGAGCAAAGGGGCTTGGAACCCGGATTGACGTTGGCGCCTTTGGTGGAGTAAACTTTGCACCAAAAAATCTGCCGGTATTAGATGCAGGGCAGTATAGAACTTACCTCACAGATCTTCTGCAATCTTCTGGTGCAAGCGAATCGCAGATAAGAAGTTTGCCCTACATGAATGATGATCTATCCAATCCTGAGTATTATCGTTATCACAACCAAACAGCTTGGCAAGACCAGGTGTTTGATAATGGCTCTTTTCAGAACTATTACATCAAAGTAACAGGGGGAGATAATATTGCAAAGTATGCATTGTCACTTGGCTACCTTTCCAATTCAGGCATTATAAAACAAACCAACCTCGATCGCTATCATACCCGTTTCAATGCGGACCTCAACCTAAGTAAACGGCTGACGGCGGTAGCGAATCTTAGTTTTACTTACAATGACCGCCAGTTGAAGGACCAGGGACAGGCGTATAAAACCAACCCCCTCTACGCTGCTCTGATAAAGTCCCCGTTAATTGGCGTAAATGAAATGTCATCAGCTGGAGTTAAATCACCGGATATTACCGATACTGACATATTTAATGTAAGTAACCCGGTGGCCTTAGTGAATTCAATGACAGGTCTTAACCGGAACTATCGCTTCCAGGGTTCTGTGGGCTTTAATTATGTTGTTACAAATGCCATCAACATCAATACTCTTTTTGCAGTAGCCGTTGATAAGGTACGTGAAAACATATTCGTTCCACGAAAAGGTGTAGTTGATGATACGCTCGAAAACGGAACACTTATTGACAGCCGGCTTGGTGCACAAACAAAAAGAATTTTAAGTGTTTATAACGACACCCGCATTACTTACGATAAATTATTTAACAACATTCATCATTTTTCTGCACGTGCTGGTGTTCGTTTCCTGGCACCTAAAACAGAACAGGATATTGAGACAGGTGCAAATTCTGCGACAGATCAGTTGCGCAGTGTAGGTAACGGAGTTGCGGCATTGAGAAGAACAAGGGGCGACCTTTCAAAATACAGGTGGCTAAATACTTACCTCAGCGCAGATTATTCTTTGCTGGATAAATACTTTATTTCGTTTAATATGGCTGTCGATGGTTCCTCGCGTTTTGGTGACGACATACCCAATGCTTTACATATTAACGGAAACAGTTTCGCTGTAATGCCTTCATTAGCGGCAACATGGTTGATCTCTTCAGAAAAATTTATGGCGGATAGTAAAGTTTTTGACTTGCTTAAGCTAAGAGCTTCTTACGGAATGTCAGGGAACGACGATATCGGTAATTATACGGCGCAGCAATACTATATCTCTCAAAATTTTCTCGGAACCCAGGGACTTGTAAGAGGCAGTTTTGAAAACGATCAATTGCAATGGGAAAGTGTACACAAAGCGAATATTGGCCTGGATGCTTCTCTCTTTAATGAGCGTGTGAATATTACCCTTGACGGATACCAAAATATGACGTATAAGATGATTGTTGATGAAACCCTGCCGACTGTTGCAGGTATTTCTCATGCTTTGACCAATACAGGCACAATGAAAACGGTTGGTGTTGAAGCTTCAATAACTGGCAGGGTTATTAATAATGCGTCATTTAAATGGGATCTTGGTCTTAATGTAGCACATTATAAATCTACAGTTAACAGGTTGCCGGAACCCTATAGCATCGTAACCCCTTATGCTGGCGGATACATTTTAAGCAGTTTGAAAAATACTCCCAATCTATTCTATGGATATAAAACAAATGGAGTGTACACTTCCGATGCTGAAGCTGTAACAGATGGTTTGGGTGTACGTCAATCAGGTGGTGAAGTCGTACCATTTAAGGGTGGGGACATGCGCTTTATTGACCAGAATGGTGATAAATTAATTGATAACCGGGACAGGCAGGTAATTGGTGATCCCAATCCTGATTTCTTTGGTTCTTTAACAAACAGTATTACATGGAAGGAATTCAGGCTGGATGCTTACTTCACATTTACGCAGGGCAACGACATTTATAATTATACAAGGAGACAACTGGAATCGCAGTCGAATTATAGTAACCAGACCACGGCTGTTCTCAATCGCTGGAGGAATAATGGGCAGGTAACAAGCATACCACGTGCTTCTTTTGGCGACCCGGTAGGCAATAGCAGTTTCTCGGACAGATGGATAGAAGATGGTTCTTATTTCAGGTTAAGAGCTGCCACTCTTTCCTACAATCTGCCTATCAGTTCAGATTTTCTAAAATATTCGGTAGTGTATGTTACTGGCAACAATTTATTTACACTCACCAATTACCTGGGTTTCGATCCTGAAATGAGTTCTACAACAAGCCCGATAGGACAGGGAGTAGACCTTGTTTTGGAACCGCAGTACAGGTCAGTGCAGGTAGGAATAAGATTTGGTTTATAACATTTAAAATTGACTATTCAGATATGAAATTTAATTTTTTCAAATTATGCTTCGTCTTACTGGTATTAGCACCTGGCATAATACTGTTATCGTGCAAAAAGATTTTGGATGTAAAACCTCAATCAGCACTGGTACAGGAACAAATGTATCGGAATGTGTTTGACGCAGATGCGGCGGTTTTGGGCGTATACAGTAAAGTAATGAAGCTTGCTAAAACCTATGTGCTGCTGAACGAGCTCAGGGCCGATCTGATGTCTCCAACCATTAATGCCGATTTTCAGCTTCAGCAATTAAGTACTCATACAGCTACGGTTGATAATCCATATATTGATCCTACTCCTTTTTATGATGTCATTTTAAATTGCAATGATGTCATTAAAAATTTTGATGGGATGCTGGCAGAAAAAAAGTTGAAGGTAGATGAGTACAACCAACGTTACTCCGATGTGGCGGCTGTTCGTACCTGGGTTTATTTGCAATTGGGAATTCATTTTAGTAAGGACCCACAAGGCAATATTGGTATTCCCTACATCACCGATCCTTTAACAACCATTGCTGATGTAAAGGATGAATCAAAATACAAATGGCTTCCGTTCAGGCAATTGTTGGTGGAGCTCATCAAAACAATGGAAAGCCTGCCTACACTGGAATTATATTCAACCAGTACCTCCCTTGTTACAACAGTAGATCAGTACAGGACCGAGAAATTTTTCATTGTTAAAAAGGTTTTGTTAGGCGACCTGTATTTATGGAATGGTGCCTATGATCAGGGTTCCTATAATAAAGCTGCCCGCATGTACAGGCAAATACTGTCCTATTACGACGACAAGGGCAACGACAATACAAAAAAGAATTACTATAAACTGATCGGGGCTCCGGATCCCAACACTGGCAATCAATTGGCCGTTCAGTATGTTCGTTACCGTGAAAGCGATATCAACTCTTTATATGAAAGCAATACCGAGGGCTGGCGTTCCATATTTTCCCGTGGTAAAATAAGCTACGATCAGGTATTTGACTGGGAATGGATTTGGGTATTGCCTTTCAGCAGCAGTTTTGCTCCGCAAAACCCTTTCCTCGATTTGTTTTCAAATGTGGGTGGAAAATATCTGGTTAAACCATCACAGCAGGCAATTGATAACTGGAACAGCCAGGTGCAGGTAAATCAGTTTCCATTTGATGCCCGCGGCCGTTTTACCTACAAAACGGTAGGGGGTGAACCAGTCATTATGAAGTATCTCTATTACCACATGGATGGCAATAGTTACGTGCCTACCATCAACTCAAATGCAAGAAGCGGTGAATGGTGGTTATCCAGGGCCGCATCGGTATGGCAACACTATGGGGAAGCTGCTAACCGTGATGGTTACCCGAAGCTTGGATATGCAATCGTTAACCAGGGAATAAGGACTGCATACACTCCTCCAAATCCTCCGTCAGACGTTACGAATATTATGCAAACATTCCTTCCCCCTCCATACGATTTTGACGCAAGAACTGGAGACAATCCTCAATACAGGGCGATCTGGAGAGACATGGCCGGACTCCGCGGAAGGGCTTATTTACAACCCAAACCTGTCTCGGGTGATAGCCTGACCTCAGTAGAGAATATGCTTGTTGATGAGGGAGCACTGGAACTGGCCTATGAAGGTCATCGCTGGGCTGATTTGCTGAGAATTGCTCTCAGGAGAAACGATCCAACTTATATTGCCAATAAGATTTACGACAAACTAAGAAAAGATGGTAATGGCTTTGCAGGAACAGCACAGGGAAAATTATTGAGTAAGGAATATTATTTGCCGTTTAAGTGGAAATAGTTTCATATTGCTTTCTCCTAGGAGTTTATAGTAAATAGTAAGATAACAGGTAATGCTAACAATCCTTAGGAAGGAGTAAGTGTTCAGGTGAAAGGAACCCAGGCTGTAACGCAAAAAGAAATACTTCCTATCAAAATCCGGGATATTGAATCTCTCATGTCAGGCAATCGTTCATCAAAAGCAGGGAAGCAATAACCTGCTTTTTTTCTTTCACTGCAAAAATTGAAACGGTTGTTATACACAAGCTTCATTAACCTTTATTAACAATCAGGATAGCTCAGGATGATTTAAGAACTGAGGCAAAATAACTTAGGCTGTTCTTAAACTTAAACCAACCCCCCCAGCTGCTATCATGAAAAAAAAGATTGACTTGCTGCGAAAAGCATTGCTTATTTCGCTTCTCGTTCATTTTACGATTTTTTCTTTTGCGCAAAATCTTTTTCCGGTCACTGGTAAAGTAACAGACAACACAGGCAAACCTGTGGAAGGTGTTAGCGTACAGGTGAAAGGAACTTCACAGGCAACAATTACCAAAGCTGATGGAACATTTTCGATTGATGCTCCTTCGGGAAATGAGATCCTGGTTTTTAGTTCAGTTGGATTTGTTTCCAAAGAAGTTCCGATTGAAAGTAAAGCCCAGGTAAATTTATCACTTACCAATGCTGACAACTCGATGGATAACGTTGTGGTAATTGGTTATGGCACACGAAGAAGGGGTGAAGTAACGGGCGCTGTCACATCTATTTCCGGTGAGAACCTTAGGTCCGTGCCGACAACTAATTTGACACAAGCGCTGCAAGGTAGAATTGCAGGAGTTACTGTAACACCAAACGGTTTTCGACCAGGTACCGGCAGTGCTATTCGAGTGAGAGGTAACCGGTCACTGAGTGCAAGCAACGAGCCATTGTATGTGGTAGATGGATTTCCTGTGAGCTATACAATTGATGATATAAATCCTGCAGATATTGAATCTGTGGATGTTTTAAAAGATGCGGCAGCAACAGCAATTTATGGTGTTCGCGGTGCTAATGGTGTTATTCAAATTACAACCAGGAAGGGCAAGGCCGGAAAGTTCTCTGTCAATTACCAGGGCAGCCAAACAGTTGAATCTATTATAAGACCCGTTCCTGTTTTCAACGGTGCAGAATTAGCCGACGCATGGCGACAGGCTTTTTTCGCTGACTCTGCTTATACACGTAACATAGGAAAAAGAAGTGCAACCAATCCTTTATTTTACTATCCCGACGCCCTGGCCGACCTGGCATTATTTAAAAATCGTTTTGGAAGTGTGGAGCAGTGGAATTCCGTTAAAGATGCATATACATGGGCAGTATATGATCCTGTAAACAATATTTACATTCCCAGGAAAAGGGCGACGACAGCAGAAGAAAAAGCAATATTACAAAGCCTGAATTTTATGGGAAGTATGCGTACCGACAGTATTGATATGTACGATCCTTCTCAAATAAAAAGCCATGACTGGTTGGCTAACGAAGGTTTACGAAAAGGCCATACATCGGATCATAGCATATCCGTTACCGGTGGAAGTGATAAAGTGCGTGCCTCTTTTACCGGCGGATATTTGAGACAGGAAGGAATTGAATATGCACAGGATTATACAAGGTATTCTGCTGGTGCTTCAGTTGAATTCAGGCCGGTAAAATTTTTAAATTTCGGAACAACCGTTAATTACATTCATTCGATCACCAATACCAGTACAAGCACATATGGCAATGCCTTTGGAATGATACCACTCGTACAACCTTACGATAGTGCCGGCAACTGGATATTGTTTCCTAACAGGGATCAGCAGATTGTCAGTGCTGTTAATGACCGTAATACAGTATTCGATAATACTATGGCTGACCGGGTATTTGGAAACGTTTATGCTGAGCTTAGTTTTTATAGGGGATTAAAATTTCGCTCTATGTTTGGATTAGACCGGCGCAATTCAACACGTGGTACATTTAACGGTGCTCAGTCTTCAATTCGGTTGGGGAGCCCTGCTAATGCTTCGCAAACCATAAATAACTCAACGTCCTGGGTATGGGACAACATGTTAACTTATAACACTACAATTAAAACGGATCATTCTCTTAATTTGACCTTGTTGCAGGAGTTGCAAAGTTTAAATCATGCCACGTCTTTAACAATGTCAGCTAACAACCTGATCTTCGAATCTCAAAAGTGGTACTCTTTAAACAGGAATACAGATGCGCAGGTTACCGGTTCCGGAACCTATACAGCAACGCAATACCTTTCTTATATGGGTCGCCTTGAATATAGTTTCAGGAATAAATACATGCTGACTGTTAGCAGTCGTTATGATAATTCTTCAGTGTTGGCAGAGGGTAGCCAGGGAGCCTGGTTTCCTTCAGTTTCTGTGGCCTGGCAGATTGATCGCGAAGACTTCTTCGGTGGCCAATCTGTATTGAATGCGGCAAAGTTGCGTGTTGGAGTTGGTAAGGTTGGTAATGCTTCAATTGCTCCTTATCAAACTGCAGGTCCGTTGGCATTTACCAATTACAATTGGGGAAATGGTGTAGCTGCTATAGGTAGTGCACCTTCCACGTTTAAAACACCAAACCTTGGGTGGGAAAAAACCACAACCGCTAATATTGGATTGGATTTCGGATTACTTAGAAATAAAATCATGGGTTCCATAGATGTTTATAAGTCCAAAACAACCGATCAATTGCAACAGAGGACAATTCCTGCAGCCAATGGCGTTACTTCAGTTTATTTTAACCTGGGCCAGGTTGATAATAGTGGAATAGAAGTTACACTTAACACCCAAAACATTACCAGGCAAAATTTCCGCTGGTCCACTGATTTTATTTTTACCAAAAACACAGAAAAGATTGTAGATATTGATGGTAGTGGTAATAGCAACTATGCAAATCTCTGGATATTGGATCAACCACTACAGGTATACTGGGGTTATCAGAAAGATGGAATTTTTCAATATACAGATACAGCGGCAAAAGGAATGTTGGGTGGTTACTATTGGAGAAAGGCCGGCAACAGGACCAATGTCAATTACCAGCCTGGGAGGATAAAAATTTTCGATGCAAACGGCGATTCGGCTATGAGCCCTGCAGACCGGATTGTTCTCGGCTCGCATAATCCTGATTTTACAACCAGCATAGGAAACACCTTCGGGTATAAAAATTTCGATTTAAACTTTTTGATCTACGTGCGTGTAGGTGGACTTTACCGGGTGCCTCGCCCCGGTTTGGTTGGTCGCTACCAAACATTTAAAGTTAACTACTGGACGCCAACAAATCCGAGTAATGAATACCAGCAGCCGACCCAAACAAGTGACGTTCCATTTGGTTGGGAAGCTCTCACCTATACAAAGGCAACTTTCATGAAGGTGAAGAATATTACATTATCGTATAGGGTACCGCAAAACCTTACAAAAAAAGCAAGCATCAATAGTATGGTATTTTACATCGGGGCTGTCAATCCAATTTTAATTCATGGGTATTCTGACTACGACCCGGAGACGGTGCCTTACCGTGAGTTTCCAGGGCCAACAACAAATAATACCGGTCCTACCTCGTACAGTTACAAAAGTTATGTGCTTGGAGTTAGAGTTGGTTTATAAAAGTATAGTTCCTGATCAAAAATTATTAAGTATATGAAAATGAATTTTCAAAAAATATTTTTAGTGATGACAGGTGCTTTGGCCCTCGCAACACTATCCTGCAAAAAATTTATAAAAGAAGAATTGGTGACCACGCTCACCGAGGACTATTATAAGACCGATGCAGGGCTCGAAGACCTTGTTAAATCGGCTTACGCTCCGCTACAATGGAGATTTAGCGGTGAACAATCGTATGCAATGCACAATTTCGGAACGGATGAATTTCGTGAAGGTGATCAATTTAATAATGTTCGTTACAACGATTATGACGCGAATCTTAATTCCAACGATCCTTTCGTGAATGATTTATGGACGAACAACTATGCGGGAATAAGGCGATGTAATCAGGGGATTGAATTAATAACTGCTTACAACAATACCACATCTAAAGTTTTAGGTACCCAGGCACAAAAGGATTTGCGCATTGCGGAATTAAGGGCGTTGAGAGGCCTCTATTATTTTCAAATGGTTCAGCAATTTGGAGCAATACCCATCATCACCCAGGTTCCCGATGAACCACAATATGAATTTGCAAGAGCACCGGTTGCCGAGGTTTATAAACAAATTATAAGCGATTTTAGAAGTGCGGGGCCTTCTCTGCCCTGGCGATATGCCAGCGCAGACAGGGGCAGGGCCACACGTGCCATGACTTATCATTTTTTGGCGAAAGCATATTTAACCAGGGGAAGCGCAGTTAATGATCAAAGAGGTCAGAAGCCAACCGATATGGATAGTGTTATTGCTTTTTCGGATTCAGTCATTACAAAAAGCGGCCATGCTCTTGAAGTCGATTATGGAAATTTGTTCAGTGCTGCATATGCCGATGGTAAAGTACCACCCCTGGGAGAAAATGGAGCTCCACCAACCGGCAGCAAATCAAAAGTTGATGAAAACAACGGTAGCAATGAAATTATATACGCAGCGCAGTTCAGTTCCAATTTAAACCTTTCAACTGCTGCTAATAACCAAACGCATTTATTTTATCCTTCGGCATATGATGCAAATATTCCTGGTTTGGTAAGAGACTTCTTCAACGGAAGACCATTCAGAAGATTACGTCCAACTGATTATACGATAGACATTTTTGACAAAGTAAATGATTCACGTTTTTGGAAGTCATTTCAAACTGTTTTCTATCGAAACGTAGCCTCCAATTCTAACCTTGCTACATTCACTGCAGCCAATGCTCCTGATCCGAGTCTCATAGGAAAACCCAGGGTTGGCCTGGGAGATACTACAGCCATTTATATCGTCAATCCATTAACAAGGCCTTTGTCTGCAGCTGAAATTTCTGCCATGCGTTACTATTCAGTATTTGCTCGTTACAGGTTAGTGTCAGGAACGGACATTACAACAGACTATTCGGGTAATAAATATTTAACCCTGGTAAAATTTGCCGATCCCATACGATTAACCACCACCAACAACGAAGCCCGCGGTATTCGCAACGGAACATTCATCCGCCTTGCAGAAACCTACCTGATGATTGCAGAAGCCTACGGAAGAAAGGGAAACTATGCGCAGGCGCTTAACTATGTAAATACGTTGAGAAAAAGAGCCGCTTTTAAATCGGGCGAAACCAGAACATGGCAGATATGGAGATACCTTGGTGGTCCCACTACATTAGACGATACACAGAACAATAACCAGGCAACAATGACATTGTTCAGTACCAATGCACCGGGTGAGCAATACCCCGCAAGTGCTTCAACCACTGAGGCGAGATTTATTCATTTCATGTTAAATGAAAGAACAAGAGAGTTGTGTGGCGAGTTCTACCGTTGGGAAGACCTGGTTCGAACTGAAACATTTTTTGAAAGAACAAGGGCGTATAACCCTGATATAAGTGCTTCATTTTCTCAAAATCATAAGTTGAGACCCATTCCGCTTTTGCAGATGCTGTCGCAAACCACGAATGGCCATCCTATGACACCACAGGATATGCAAGCCTATCAAAATCCAGGATATTAATTCTCTCATGTTAAGCAATCGTTCACCAAAGGCAGGGAAATCAAGTACCTGTCTTTTTCTTTAAATTAATCCAAATTCGAAAAAATGATACAAAGGTTTTTGTTTTTACTATTCTCATCGGGTTGTTTATTTACAGCAGCACAAAAACAAAATGATGTAGTTACACCACTTCATACCTTAAAACCCGATTACCCGATCCCGTATGTTGTTCCCTCAAAAGAATCTGTAAAAAATGTTCTGGACCGTGTATATACCTATCTGGATGCAGTAACCCCCATGCAGTTTGCGGATCGGGCAACGGGTAAACCTTTTGATAAAGTTGACAAGCCCGATACAAACATTATTTTTAAACAGGGTGATTTTCGGCTAACAAGTTACGAGTGGGGAGTAACCTATTCGGGTATGTTGTTGATAGGAGAGGTTACGGGTGATAAACGCTATACTGATTACACAAAGCAAAGAATGAATTTCATAGCCAGTGCAGTTCCTGCATTTCGCGCACTTTACCAGCAATACCCAAAAAATTCAAATCCATTGCGTCAACCTGTTGCTCCACATGCGCTGGATGATGCAGGTGCCATGTGCGCAGCCATGATCAAAACATACCGGTTAACCAATGAGAATGTTTTAAAACCTGTTATCGATAACTACATTAATTATGTTTCAAAAAAAGAGTATCGTTTAAGTGACGGAACACTGGCAAGAAACCGTCCGCAAAAAAATACCCTTTGGTTGGATGACCTTTATATGAGCGTCCCTGCATTGGCGCAAATGGGAAAATTAACCGGTGATCAAAAATATTTTGATGATGCCGTAAAACAGGTCGTTCAATTTTCAAAGCGAATGTTCAACAAGGAACTTAACCTTTACATGCATGGATGGGTGGAAGGTATGAGTGTTCATCCTGAATTTCATTGGGCACGTGCCAATGGCTGGGCCCTGATGGCAATGACTGAATTATTAGACGTGCTGCCTGAAACGCATAAAGGAAGGAAAGAAGTTTTGGACCAATACAAAGCCCATGCAAAGGGTTTGGCATATTATCAAACTGATAAAGGTTTTTGGCACCAGTTGCTGGATAAGAATGATTCTTACCTGGAAACATCTGCAACAGCAATTTTTGCCTACTGCATCGCAAGAGGTGTTGGTAAAGGCTGGCTTGATGCGAAGGCGTATGGACCTATGTGTATGCTAGCATGGAATGCAGTTGTAACCAAGGTCAATGACAAGGGGCAGGTGGAGGGAACATGCGTGGGAACAGGAATGGCTTTCGATCCTGCATTTTATTATTATCGCCCGATCAATGTTTATGCTGCGCATGGTTATGGTCCGGTGTTATTGGCAGGTGCGGAGATCATTAACCTTTTGAATCGTTTTTCCTTTGAAATGAATGATAGCTCCATCCAGTTGAAAGAGACCGAATAATTTTTAGAACTGTATCATCCTGCTATGAACCGCTATTGCTTACTGTCAGGCTTAACAGGATCCGATGTTACGTTCTATCTCTATAAAAAAATATCCAGCTTAAAAAATGTTGTTCAGTAAAAAACATTTCTTACTTGTTTGTTCGGTTTGTGTAGTGTGTTATGCTGATGCACAGACATCCTTCAGGTTTGATTTTGGGTCTGGCAAACCAAAACAGGGATTTATTCAAGTAACTGATAAAACAAGGTACACTCCGGAGCAGGGCTACGGTTTTGAATTTTCTTCCGGGTTGATTTCTCAGAATTTTGAGAAGAAAAAAAAACCGGAGGACGATTACATAACCAGCTTAAAGCCATTTTATTTTTCTGTGAAACTTCCTGAAGGCAACTACAATGTAAAACTGGTTTTAGGCGATAAGGTAGGAACATCAGTCACAACCGTCAAAGCCGAATGCAGAAGATTGATGGTGGAAAAAATTGAGACCGGAAAAGGAAAATTTGCTACTGCGGAATTTACAGTACACGTGAGAGACAGTGTCATCCGGCCGTCGGGGGCGAAAGTTAGGTTGAAGTCACGGGAAATAAATTACCTGCATTGGGACAATAAACTTACTCTCGAATTCAATAACACAGCACCCAAAGTATGTGCACTTGAAATTGACAAGGTCGAAAATATTCCTACCGTATTTCTTGCTGGTAATTCAACCGTTGTTGATCAGGCAGATGAACCATGGGCGGCATGGGGACAAATGATCCCCGTTTTCTTTCAACCAAAAAAAATTGCCGTAGCCAATTATGCCGAATCAGGTGAAACATTAAAAGCATTTAAAGGTGAAAGACGACTGGAAAAGATATGGAGCATGGCAAAACCAGGCGATTATCTTTTTATTGAATTCGCACACAACGATCAAAAACCCGGAGGCAATCATCTCGATCCATTTACCACTTATAAACAAACACTGAAGGAATGGATCGCCGAAGCAAAAAAAAGACAAATGATGCCTGTGCTGGTTACCTCAATGAACAGGAGATCGTTTGATTCCACCGGTAGTATCACAAATTCGCTTGGCGATTATCCGGAGGCCATGCGCCAAACAGGGAAGGAAGAAAATGTTGCCGTTATCGATCTGAATGCAATGAGCAAGGTTTTATATGAGGCATGGGGGCCGGAGAAATCAATAAAAGCATTCGTGCATTTCCCTGCCAACACGTTTCCAAATCAAACACAGGAATTAAAGGATAATACGCATTTTACTTCTTTTGGAGCATACGAACTGGCAAAATGTATTGTGATTGGAATCAAACAAAATGTTCCTTCACTCGCAAAATATTTGAAACAGGATATTCCTGTTTTTGACCCGGCACAACCCGGTAGTTTTGAAAACTGGAGCTTACCCGCCAGTTCATTTATTGGTTCCGTAAAGCCCGATGGTAATTAAAATGCTCCGATTCTTTCACGATAAAGACGCAAGATGAAAAATACACTTCTGCTGCTAACCTTGCTCGCCTATTCTTTTGTAAATGCACAAATAGGAAAGCGGTTTCCGTCCGAGAGGAAAGTTGTAAAGGATCCTGTTACTGGAACCATGCTTACTTTCTTAACAAGCAAACCTTCGGGTGATTCCAAAATTTATCAAACACATACGCAATGGACTTCAGATGGTCAATGGTTAATTTTTCGATCGGGTAGGGTAAGAAACGAAGCGTTGGCTGTAAATGAAAAGACAGGAGATATTGTGCAGGTAACAGAAGGTGGTTACTCAGGGATGCTTTGCATTGCACGCAAATCAATGAAATTATATTTTATGCGGGTTGCTTCTACAGATACTTCACGACGAAGATCGGGACCTATGCAGGTAGTGGTTGTTGACCTGGATAAAGTTTTCAACGATAGCAAAGCCGGAAAAATGCAGGCGGCATCTAACTATCAACACATCTGCGGAACCATTCCTGCTGAACTGGGTGCCGGAGGCGATATGGCTCTGGATGCCAATGAAGATTATGTTTATTTCCGTATAGGTAAAACCGAAGCCGCAAAACATTTACCAGCCAATGCGAAAATTGAAAATAGTTTCGGTCCAAGGAATATGGGTGCTGGCCCTGCCGGATTAATGAGCATGAATGTAAACTCAGGCGAATTGAAATACATCAAATCCGTACCATTTCAAATCGGGCATGTACAAACCAATCCGTGGGTTGCCGGCGAAATTGTTTTTTGTTGGGAAACCGGGGGCAAGTCACCGCAACGTACATGGACGGTGATGGCCGATGGAACAAGCCTTCGCCCTTTGTATCCCGAATCGGAATATGAATGGGTAACCCACGAGGCCGTGATTACAAAAGATGAAGTAGCTATAGCCATCATGGGTCATAGAAAAATTGGCGGCCGTGATAGTACAGGTACTGGTGTTAGCGGTGTTAATCCCGGCCAGGACGCTGCATGGGGACCTTCAGGAACCCGTGAAAAACCGACAGGGCTTGGAATTGTTAATTTAAGAACAAGAGAAATGAGGATCATTGCACAAACACCATCAGGTAGTGGTTTATGGCACGTGAACGGTTCGGGCGATGGGCGCTGGGCAGTGGGTGATGATTTCGCACGGAATATTTACCTGGTTGATCGGCATACGGGAGAGATGATGTTGCTTTCAACGGGACACAAGGCAACTGCTGCCGATCACCCGCATCCTACATTCAATGCAGATGGAACAAAAATCCAGATTCAATCCGCTATGCTATCAGGTGATAATCGTTCCATGAACATTTGTATTATCCCGGTTCCTGAAGCCTGGCTGAAGAGGACTTATAAGTAATGCAACCGTCAAAATGACGATTAATTTTCAGGACAGTTCAGGATACGGAATGCAACCCTAAATCCTTAGCTTTATGTCTAAGCTGTTATATGAAAAATTTCCGATTTTGCATTTGCCTGCTGCTCTTCACCATTTCATTTATTACCTCTCCTGCACAACCGGTAATGGAAACCGGCGGACAGAAAATGCCTGATGAGTGGATCGATAAGAGCACAGGTCACAAACTGATCAAACTTACAAGGCGTGAAGGCAGCAATATGAGTTTTTATTTTCACAACAATCCTTTTATCGGCAACAAATCGGATGGCTATCGCATGGTTTTTTACGGAACGAATGCGCAGAACAGTAATAAGAATGATTCTGTGAAACAGGAAATTTACAATGTCTCTGCAGGTAATAAACAAATATACAGTGTTGATCTGAATACGTTAAAAATAGAACAGCTTACCTCACAGAAATCGCCGATGAATGGTGAGATCGTTGCTCCAAAAAATCACCTGGTGTATTATCAAACTAAGGATAGTGTATTCTCAACCAATATAGATACAAAGGAAACAAAGCTCGTGTTTGTTTTTCCTGCCGATTTCAAAGCGGGTATTACAACAATCAACAGCGATGAAACTTTACTGGCAGGAGCCTGGAGCAGTGATAAAGAAAAAGAGATCTTTAAAAACAATCCAAACAAGTCAAGTTATTTTAACCTGATTTACGAAGCAAAAGAACCACGAACGCTTTTTACGGTTAATGTTAAGACAGGCGAATTAAAAAAATTGTTTACCGACAGTGCCTGGTTAAATCATGTCCAGTTTTCACCAACCGATCCAAAACTTTTGATGTTCTGTCATGAAGGTCCCTGGCACAAGGTGGACCGTATCTGGACGATCAATATTGACACAAAGCAGGTAAAGTTGATGCATAAGCGAACGATGGACATGGAAATCGCCGGTCACGAATGGTTTTCACCGGATGGTAAGGTGATATGGTACGATCTGCAACAACCCCGCAGTGTAACTTTCTTTGTTAGCGGTACTGATGTAACGACAGGTAAAGAGAAAAAATATAGTTTGACGAGAGATGAATGGTCTATTCACTTCAATGTATCAAAAGACCAAAGCATGTTTTGTGGAGATGGAGGTAATGAAACGCAGGTAGCAAGGGCAAAGGATGGAAGGTGGATCTATTTGTTTAAGCCGGCTGGTGATAAATTTCTTTCAGAGAAATTGGTGAACATGAAGCATCACAATTATAGCCTCGAGCCAAATGTGCATTTTTCACCAGATGGGAAATGGGTCATCTTCAGGGCGAATTTCGAAGGAGCGTCGCAGGTATACGCGGTACAACTTGAAAGAAAGGATTAAAGAGAAGTTTGAAGTTTGAAGTTTGAAGTTTGAAGTTTGAAGTTTGAAGTTTGAAGTTTGAAGTTTGAAGTTTGAAGTTTGAAGTTTGAAGTTTGAAGTTTGAAGTTT
>Ga0193740_1000087_pt1 | contig 25217 bp, 20 predicted proteins | sample L2s1metaG_FD_145072 | JGI IMG/M metagenome (GOLD analysis project Ga0193740, IMG submission 145072) | Soil microbial communities from a riparian zone of the East river system, Colorado, United States - L2s1 | ecosystem: Environmental > Terrestrial > Soil > Riparian zone | place: USA: East River... | reverse complement strand
TGGCTATACACTTTTGCCGATCTGGCAATTTATCCCGTGATGTTTGTTCAATATCTCGCTTTCTTTTTTCCTGAAGCCCAGCTCTATAAAATCCCAATTTGTCTTGTTATAATCTGGGTTTCGGCTTGTATTAATATTTTGGGCATCGTTCCTGTTGGCAGAACCTCTATTGTGCTCAGCATTCTTGTACTTGTACCTTTTTTAGTATTATTTATATGGTCATTTTTTCAACATAATGGTCAAATTGTAATTCCTACCCCTTCTTTTGAACACTCAACATTTTCTGCTATTAGTTTGGGTCTTTATACAGTAATGTGGAATTTCATTGGATGGGATAATGTAACTACATATGCAGAAGAAGTAAGCAAACCAGTACGGTCCTATTTATTTTCGATATTTCTTGCTTTCATCGCTGTATGCGGAATTTATTTAATTGCCATACTTATTGCTGTTAATTCAGGTATTGCACCCGCAGTCTTAACTGAAGAAGGATTTCCCTCCACAGCAGTTTTAATTGGCGGCAATATTTTGGGTACTGTTGTAGCATTTGGAGGAATGGCAAGTGCATTAGGGCTATTTTCTGCGGTGTTGCTTTCGGTGTCACGAATTCCGGAGGTAATGTCCGAGGATAAATTACTTCCTTCAAAATTAAAAGCATTACATCCGAAATATAAAAGCCCTTTTGTTTCTATTATTTGTTGTGCCGTAGTTGTGAGCGGAATGGTATTCTGGAGTTTTGGAGAGTTGCTTATCATCGATATCACGCTGTACGGTGCAGCATTGCTTTTGGAATACATTGCCCTGATAAGATTGAGAAAAACTGCGGCCAATGAACATCGGCCATTTAAAATTCCATTGAGAGTACCTGGCCTGGTCCTGATGGCACTGTTACCTTTCTCCGTTTATATAATTGCAATGATTGGATCATTCTTAAACTCCGAAAAGGCTTTGTTACCAGCGGTATTTGCCATGGGGGTTTTGTTTAGTGCGGAATTAGTTTGGCAATTAGTAAAGTGGAGAAACAAAAAGAATTTGACTTTATAAAACTTTTTTGATAATACTCACAATAAGTGTGATCAATAGACTAAAAAGAATCATCGTGGTGAAGGGAAAATAAAATCGGAAATTTTGTTTCTCTATCCGAATGTCGCCGGGCAATTTTCCAATCCAATGCAATTTGTCATGAAAGAAATAAATCAGCAATCCGGCAATAAGTATGATAGCCCCAAAACCAATGATATATTTTCCAGTATTCTGATCCACTTTTGCAATTTACAAACACTTAGCCGCACACTAATTGATTAGATTTGGACATGCGGATGCTTTTTGCTTTCCTTTCAATTTTTAGCAGTGTATCATCGTTTGCTCAAGACAACTGGAAGGTATGTATTGATCAGAAAGTGCTGTTAAACACCACTGTTGAGGATGAAGAGAAAAACACCATAAAAATTTCAGCCGTAGAACTTAAAAAAATAAAGTTATTTGTGGTAAGTTATAAAGATGAGTCGCCCCAAACCGGTTGGGAAAGAACTATACTGGTTTATGATGAAAAAGATAATGAGAAACTAAGAAAAGTAAATACAAAGCTTTCTTTGAAAATAGCTGAGTTAAACACGCTGCTCGGTAAATCAAAAACGATAAAAGTTTATACCATGTATGCCCCCATCGATCCGAAAATGAAAGCACAGGTTCGTCTTCGAAGGGTACATTTGTGCACATTGATTTTACAATAATGCATGAAAAGGAAACTGCTTTACATAGTTAATCCAATTTCGGGAACAGGAAACAAATCTTCACTACGGGAAATAATCGAAGTAAAGACCAGAGCTGAAGGAATTGAATTTGCCATTTATCCCTCTGTCGAAAGTGGTGACTACGGTTTTCTTCTTGCAATCGTGAGGGAACAAAACTTTACTGAGGTAATAGTTGCAGGTGGCGACGGAACTATTAACCATGTTGTCGGAACTTTAGGAAAACTGAAAATACAGTTTGGAATTATTCCTTGCGGCTCCGGTAACGGGCTTGCGTTTACTGCAGGCATCCCGAAAAACCCTGAAAAAGCCTTACAGATAATTTTCAAAGGAAAGACTAAATGGTGCGATGCGTTTTTAGTTAATGAAAGATTTGCATGCATGTTATGTGGTTTGGGCTTTGATGCGAAGGTTGCACATGATTTTGCCAATGATCCAAAAAGGGGATTGAATACTTATATCAGGAAGACGGTTGTTAATTTTTTTACGGCAAGGACCTATCCCTTCATTTTAAATACAAATGGCAGAAAATTAAAAACAGATGCCTTGTTCATTAGTATTGCTAACAGTAACCAATTTGGCAATCATTTTACTATTGCCCCAAAAGCCAGTTTAAACGACGGTTTGCTGGATGTCGTTGTAATGGCTGAGCAAAACAAATTGTTTGCGTTATTGCAGGCCTTTCGCCAGGCTGGCGGATATAATAAGTTACAGAAACTGGAAGTGATCAATGAGAACGCAAGTGTACTGTATTTTCAAACAAGTGAATTGAGAATTGAAAACCCCGCATTAGCACCAATGCATATTGATGGCGACCCCGTGGAAACTCAACAAACAGTCAACGTTCAGATATTGAAAGACTTCTTTCGATTGACTTCTCCTTAGAGTTTACCAGTTCTAATAATTTTCTAAATCCTTCCTGGTTATGTTTCGAATTCAACGAGGCCGCAATATCATGTTTTTCCCTTTCGGACAAATGAAAACTTAAAGCAGCTTTAGTCTCTTCACTTCTTGGAATATACTGGAAGGAAATTTTGTGAATGGGATAACCGCTGTTGCTCACGAAATAATTTTCCATATCGCTTTGGAAATAGTCCATCATCTTGTACCAGTTATGTTGTAGTAAAAAGAAAGGCTTGGTGGAGTTGCCTGTGAGGTCATCATATTCATAAGGATTTTCCCAACCTCCATCCATACGATCACGAATTTGAATGATCAATACACCACTTGTATTTTCTTCAATCCAATTTTGCATATGCGATAAAAAGCGCAGCGAGTTTTCAACCCCATAATTGTCCCTTAATCCTCCATCCATCACATCAATCACCGGATTTGAGGGCATCCACACATTAGGAAGAACGATAGGGAATGTAGCATTCATTCTGAGGATACTCAATAATCGCAAATTGAACGGATCCTGTTTTGCGAAAAAGGTTGTGTAATCCACCGCGTCTACAGCTTCGGCTTCGCTTGTGGCGGTAGGCGGTTGCATCATAAATCGTAAAGGTTGGGTGTTTAACAGCATCATCTTTCCATCACGCGTTATAACGGTGTGGTAAAACATCAATGGAACATTTGCCGCAGCTTCATCTGCGCGAAAATCTTTAAAACGCTTATTTAAAATACCATCAGTATTCTCGTCTAATGCCGATTCAAATGCATAACCCCTGTCACGTAAATACTTATAAGGCCCTACAGAAAATTTCTGTTCAGGTGCAAACAGGTCCCTGGCAATAAAAGATGTGAAGGTGGGATTGAGCAGATCCTCAGCAATGTCATTCACATACTGCGATGATTGAAGATTAATATTTTTTCCGTGTAATTTTTCACGATATAATTCCCTGAAATAGCTGGCACCAATCATTCCGCCGGATGCCCCGGTAATCAAAAAAGTTTTTTTCATTATCTGCCCGCCTGTTACACTGTCTAATCTCTGCAAAATATTCATAGTGAATGTTGCACTTCTGGTTCCGCCACCACTCGTTGTCATCACCACCAACATGGGTTTGTTCTCCCCTTGTTTTTGTTTCCACCGGTCAAGGATGGCCTCCATATTCTGTTTGTCTTTGTTGCAGGAATCAACATTAGCCAAGGCCTGTAGAGATCTTTGTGAATATTCGGGTTGTTCGCTTTTGTTTGTATAATTTAACCCGTATGCTTTATTTCGTGGATCAATCCATTCAATACGATATAAAAAATTTAGAATTGCAACGAAAATCAGGAACGCAGGAACACTCCAGCTTTGAAAGAAATAAACTACCGCTCCACAAACGCCAATTAGAATGGCAAAAAACAAAGTGATGCTGGCACCGGCTGGCAATTGAAAAAGTCTTGAATCAAGGAAAAAACCAATCATAATTAAAAACAGGTAAGCAATCAACAAACTGAAAACAGCGGCAAAATGGTGTTGCTTAAATATTTTCTCCATCAACTCTTTCGAATAATGCGATACATCCCTGCATCTTCGAACACGGAAAAAAGAGTCCAGAAACCATTCTGAATAAATAAGTGATCTAATGGTGGCCGGATGCGGGTCGGGTTGAAAATGGTAGATTACATTTTTTGCACCTTTAAATGCAGGCTGCAATCTTTTGAGAATGGTTTTATCTGCACGAAAGAAATAAAAAAAAGAAATGGAAAGAATCAGCAACAGTCCCGCCATAAATCCCACTGTTAGGATAATGATCTCAACGTTACTGATCAATTCTTTATAGTGAGCAAACTGGTAAGCCCGAACCAGGTAAAAAATCAAAAATGCAAACGGAATTGCACTATTGTTAATACAGTATTTTAAAAAAGGGTATTGTGTCGCTGCCAAAAAAGTAAAATGCCGGCTAAACAAAATGAATGTGGTAATATTCCAGCACATTATAAATACACCAATAGCTATTCCCATGATGGCACAACTGATGGAGTTGACATTGCCTAAATATTCAGGTGCAAGGAAAAGAGCATCAGCACCAAAGCTTTTCATAAAACCGCTGTTCACTACACTAAACATGATAACCCAGAATATCAACAATACCTGGTATTTTCTGAAATGCAGAAAGAGGAGTTGAATGGGTAAGGAATAAAATATACCTCTTAAATAAGTTCCTAAAGGTGCCTTCATGTGTCTCTAAAATACTACTAATTAATCGTAGGTTCAACTGCCTTTTTTGTTTTAAGATTTTGTTTGCCTTGCAGTAAGAATACGACACCAATCAGTGACAGCAAAAGAAAAATTGCAAAAAGCTGGTGCAATTGTGCCATCCACTCAAAAACGTTCCATTTAGCTGGACGAATTTTTACACTTGTTAGAACAGTAAAAATTCCAAGTGTCAATTGTATTATGACAAAAAGAAAAGGTAACCATCTTGCTTTTGCAAAGGCAGGCGATGCTTTTATTTTGGAGGCTTTGATACTCCAGATAAAAATTAATAGTACCAACAAATAAGCTATGGAACGATGAACGAACTGAATAACGAGAGGGTTGTCAACAATACCAACGAAGCCCTGCCTGAAAATGTAAGCAGGTGCAAAGCTTCCGTTAATATCCGGCCATGTTGGAGCAGCCGTTGCTCCTTTATGACCGGCGAGTAACGCACCAAATGTCAATTGAATAAAAAGAATGATGATGATGGACCATGTAAAATTTGCCAGACCTTTATTCGCAACTATGCTTTGCCTCTTAATCTTCAATTGTAACCCAAACCAAAAGGCATAACTGACCAAAATGCCGGCAAGAATAAAATGCATGGCAAGCTTTGCTGGTTTTACGTAAAGCGCATCACCGATTAATCCGCTTGCCACCATTATCCAGCCCACCGCACCCTGCAAGGCTCCAAGCAAAAACAAAATGATAAGGGGCTTTATCATTTCAGGTCGAAACCTTTTTTGAATAAAAAAAAGGATAAAAGGAATTAAAAACACGACCCCAATCAATCGACCCCACAAACGATGAAACCATTCCCAGAAAAAAATAAACTTGAAATCCCTAAGTGTGAAATCAAAATTCAATAGCCGGTACTGGGGTGTTTGCTGGTATTTTTGAAATTCCTGAAACCATTGATGCTCATTTAATGGCGGTATAGTTCCGGTGATTACATCCCACTCTGTTATCGATAACCCTGAACCGGTTAATCTTGTAATTCCTCCTAACAGAATTTGAATTATTAGCATGACCACACCAATCATAATCCAATTGGCTATAACCTGGTTATGCCTGTTTTTTGCCGTAATATTCATGGGCGGGCAAAGGTAGGTAAGCACAAGCTAGCGAGGAGCGAAAGCCAGTGTATTTAAAGAAATATTTGGATGATGGTAGTACTATTTCGTAGCTTTTATAGACAATTCTCCTCACCAAAACCTTTGTTATGGAAAAAAATGATCTCACCACCAACCGTCGTTCTTTTATTGGTACACTGGCTACTGGAGCTGCTGCTATGAGTATGGCAGGATTGGCTGTACCGCTACAGTCAATGGCAAAACAAACCCAAAATATCACTGATGACGATCCTGATGCATGGTTTAAGAAACTGGATGGGAAGAAACACAAAATCGTTTTTGATGTGACTGAGCCACATAGCCTGTTCCCTTTTGCGTGGCCACGGGTTTTTTTAGTTACAAACGGCATGACAGGTACCCCGGAAAAAGATGCAGGCGTTGTGGTAGTACTACGACACAATGCAATTCCATTTGCCATGGATAATTCACTGTGGACTAAATATAAATTTGGAGATGTATTCAAAGTTAATGATGACAAAACAAAAACAACGGCGGTTAAAAACGCTTATTGGAAACCCGGGAAGGATGACTTCCAATTGCCCGGTGTAGGATCAGTAGCCATCGGAATCAATGACTTGCAGTCCAGTGGTGTGATGTTCTGTGTATGTAATATGGCTCTCACGGTATACAGTGCCGCCGTGGCTCAAATGAATAACATGAAAAGTGACGAGGTATACAATGATTGGAAGAATGGACTTTTACCGGGGATACAGTTAGTGCCGTCCGGTGTGTGGGCCGTTGGTCGTGCACAGGAGCATGGATGCGGCTACTGCTTCGTTCGTTAAATGTTGAAATTATTTTAAGCCTGCAGTGATTTGTTTTGGATGTAATTCGCTGCCGGCTTTTGTATTTTTGATGGGTCCGAACGGGCCGTACTTATGTTGAAATTCTGAAAAATTATCCGGGTATGGACCATAAGGATAGTCGAGAGGTTTTTTGTTGAGATTTGGCCAATCTGTTGTAAAATGTGCACCACGCCTGGGTTGAGAAATAATAAAAGCTGAAACATCCCAGGCTTCTTCATCGGTTAAAAAGATGGAAGAATTGGAAGCGTTGATTTTGTCGAAAGGCATATTCGCCTTAATAAAGCTTGCCAGCGGTATGATCCTGTATAAAGTAGCATTGACATTATAACTGTTTTCTCCCCACAACGGTGGATACACATAGGCTGTTTTGTCCAGTGTTAATACTCCCTCACCAGAAACGCCATGGCAACGGCTGCACTCATTTTCAAAAACTTTTTTGCCATGGACAGGATCCGCTGCCCGATTTAAATAAGGTATCGGTTGAATGCCGCTGCCTCTTGGCTTTACACCTTGTGGAACTTCGTGGCCAATCCACTTCAGGTAAGCAACAAAAGCACGCATCTCATAATTAATGCTGTCAAGTGGCTTACCATTGAGGCTTCTTTGAAGGCAATCATTTACTCTACTTTCGATAGACTGTATTTTTTCACTCCTATCAAGCCATTTTGGGAAAGTGGACGCAACAGCCGAAAGGGGGAGAGCAAAGTTTTTTCTCCCAGCATCCAGATGACAGTTCTGGCAGTTCATACCATTGGAAATTTGAGCAACAATTCCATTAGGCCCTAAATATTTTGAAGTGTTAACCACTAACTCTTTTCCATAACGGATCAAATCACCATCATTGTCGTAAGAAATTTCTCTCTCGTCGGGTGCGGTCCATTCTTCGCCTTCTGTATATTGATTGTTGGAAGAGTTGATCAACATCGTTTTGCCTGCAGAGGGCAGTAAACTGGTCAGAATTAAAACAGTTGTAATAATTCCTAAGCAAACCGGGAACCATGTTGATTGTAGAAAACGCATAGTCGGAGTGGTCTTTACTAAGTTAAGCATTAGATTGACAACACTGATCCCTAATTGAGTCAAAATAATATCTACATGAGTAGATAAATTTCCAGATCACAAATCTTTACAAATACTAAATTCGCAAACAATGCTGCAACCATACTACGACGAAAAACTTTTGGAAGCAGGCTGCGATGAAGCGGGCCGCGGGTGCCTTGCCGGTCCGGTATATGCAGCGGCCGTTATCCTTCCCAAAGATTTTTTTCATCCCTTCCTTAACGACTCAAAACAATTAACAGCCGAGGAGCGATATGAAATTCGGCCGTTCATTGAAAAGCATGCTGTAAGCTATGCAGTTTCTAGCCTCGACAGTAAGCAAATTGATAAATACAATATTCTCCGGGCTTCATTTAAAAGCATGCACCTCGCCATCAAACAACTCTCCCTTCAGCCTGAATTATTACTCATCGATGGCAACCGCTTTGCACGTTTTAAAAGAATTCCACACAAGTGCATTATCCAGGGCGATGGCTTATATGCTTCCATTGCCGCGGCCAGTGTCCTTGCCAAAACCTATCGCGATGATTACATGAGAGAACTACATAAGAAATTTCCCAGGTATAATTGGGTTCAAAACAAAGGATATGCTACCCGGGAACACCAGGAAGCATTGGACCAGTATGGACCCTGTAAATACCATCGTAAAACTTTCAGGCTCAGCTATGACCAACCGGAACTTTTCGAGGGATAAATCCTGATTAAACCTAAGCAGCGTTTCCCTGTCTTAAACTTGTCTTTTTTATGTGCTGCTCCCGCAAAAATGCGGGAATTTACTGATCTGCCGTAAAAGAATGGTTGAAGGTTAACAAGTCCCGCAATTTGCGGGACTTTGTTTTGAGTGAAGTTCGGGTCGCCAAAAATTAGTTCCTAAGAATATTTTCTAAACAGTAGTTTCAATTCATCCAGTTTCTTCATTTCATTGTCAATCGTTTTTGCCTGGGTGTCCTGATCCTGCTTATTTTCCCTTAGGTCTTTTTGCAGGTTTTCAACTTTTTTCTCCATGTCCTGTTGTTGATCTCGTAATTTTTTCATCTTCTTTTCGGCATCTTTGACTATATCTTCCTGGTCTTCTATTTCTTGTTTCAATTTATATGCTGCAGCCTGTTCTGAAAAAGCATTCAGAAATTTTTCAGCTGCATTAAACGTAATTTTGTCGGAGAAAGGAGTAATGAAACCTCCCTCTTTACTAATCAACATGCATATAGCGGATTCATGATTGGATTTTTTGCCTTTCTGTTCAATCTTAATGTATAGGTCTACAGGTTCGCGAGTGCCTTCAAAGCGGATACCCTTAACAGCATAAAAGCCTTCATTGACCTTGCTTGATTTAGAAAATAATTTTTCGGTGCTATTGCCCGATCTCTTTAAGTTTTCACCAAAAAAATCTTCGGAGACCTCTTCGTCTACAGGCAGTTCAATTCTCAATGCCGTCTGGGTGATCTTGTTCAATGTAACTGCAGTAACTGTTGACTGAGCAGAGATTGAGAGAATCGTTACGGTAAGGCAAAATAATAATGCGGATAGTTTTTTCATAAGTAGCAGGATTTTATATCATAAATAAACAAACAATTTTTTGCATTTTCATCTTAACCCTTTCTAAACTATTTATGCCTTGACATTGCTGTACTTTTAAAACATGAAGCGAGGTGGTTCTGCTGATCTTCCCCTGCATAATGGTTTTGTTCCCAAATGGTTATACGAACGGATGGCTAGACTGGGTTTTGCCATTACCGAAGCGATTATCGAAGAGTACGGAAGGAAGGCATTTTTAAGTCGCATGAGCGATCCTTTCTGGTTCCAGAGTTTTGGAGCAGTGATGGGAATGGATTGGCATTCATCAGGAATTACAACTTCGGTGATGGGTGCATTAAAAAGAGCAATCAATCCCCATTCAAAAGAGATAGGAATTTATATTGCTGGCGGCAAAGGAAAGTTTTCAAAGGATGCTCCCAGGGAGTTAATGCTGATTAGTGAACAAACTGGCTTGAATGGAAATGAGTTGGTTCGTTTCAGTAAACTAAGTGCAAAAGTTGATAACACTGCTGTACAAGATGGTTTTCAATTATACATCCACAATTTTATTCTTAGTAATACAGGGGATTGGACGGTAGTTCAGCAGGGAATGCGTGAAGGTGATGCAATGGCAAGACGCTATCACTGGCATTCGGAACATATAAAAAGTTTTGTTGAAGAACCGCATACAGGTATTTGCGGAGAGAACCAGGGCCACATATTAAATCTTACTGCATCAGAAGCCAATACCACCAGAAAAAAGATTTTGGATATTACACGCGAAAAGCCTGAATTGATGATGCAGGAAATTCAACAACTTGTCATGCCTGCCCACCATGATGTAAGAAGCGAGGATGTGAATTTGAAAAGATTGGGCAGTATTCTTTGGCTTGCCCACGATACAAAGCCAAGTGATTTTGAAGAATTGTTGATGTTGGAAGGAGTAGGTCCTCGTACTGTTCAATCACTGGCACTGGTGAGCGAGGTAATTCATGGAACACCATCGCGATTCAAAGACCCTGCACGTTTTTCATTTGCTCATGGTGGTAAGGATGGTCATCCTTTTCCCGTTCCAACCAAGACCTACGATGAAGTAATCAACACTTTACAAAAAGCTGTACAAAGAGCTAAGATTGGTTACTCCGATAAAGCGGAAGCGATTAAAAAAATTCACCAAATAGCTGCAAAAGCAGAAAAAGATTTTATGCCAACCGAGAATCTGAAACAGGTGATTGAAAAGGAAATTGCAGAAAGTTGGAAGTATGGTGGCAAAACTGTTTTTGGAGATGCCAAGCCGCCGAAGCGCACGAAAGGAGTGCAGCTGCGATTGTTTTAGATAAAAAACGGCTCCCTGTAATTTTTCTTCTGCACTTTTTGTTTGATGAAACCAACTTTCGTTTTTTATCAATAAATTTCAGAACAGGTCATTAAGCTTGCAGGCTTTACTTAGTTTGTCGACCATATAAGCAATGAGTTCCCGTGAAGTAGCTTCCTCTTGCAAGTGCATAAAGTTTTCTATCCAGTATTTCATTCCTTTTTACCTATGAATCTATTCCTGAAAATCGGTTTTATGCAAACTTTTGCCCACCTACAAATGAAAGTTTTTGAGATAGTCAGGCCGGTTCAGGGGGGAAGACTAAAATCGACCTTATTAATTTCGTTTAGGAACCTTACGGGAATCCATGGTTATACTCTTTCAATTTCCTCAAACTCGCCGGTTTCTTTGTTCTTGCGAACGTTGTTTGCATTGAAGTAACGACCATTCATTGCTACATATACTCCACTGGGAAGAGTTTGTACGAAAGCCATAGCACTCCCTAAATTGAACAACCCATCGGACGATCCAAACTTATAAGGAACCATTGCACCGGTTAGTACAATAGTTTTATTTTTCACTCTTTCCAAAAGCATGTTTGCAGTTTCGGACATGGTATCTGTTCCATGAGTAATGATGATTTTATCTTCCGGGCTTTTGATACAATGCTCAGCAATTAATTTACGATCCTCATCACTCATTTCCAGGCTATCCACCATCATTAAAGTCCTGATCTCTACCGGAATTAAATTTCTTCCCAATTCCAGCATTTCGGGTAAGTGTGAATCTTTGAAATATAATTGCCCTGTCAATTCATTGTATTCTTTGTCAAAAGTTCCGCCGGTAATAAAAATTCGAATAGCCATAGCTTGTGATTGCCTTTAAAAATATGCTGATTAGAATTACAAATAATGTCCGCGATTCACTTTATGAATGGAGACCACAGTTAGCGACAGAAAAATCAAATAGCAAAGCGATAATTTTAGAATTAATCGGAAGACGCCTGTTCCATATTTTTTCCAATGGCATAGCCGATCAATCCGGCAACGAGTGCTGCCACAATTAAAACAATCCAATTGTCGCCTACAGCAAAAAACATTAATGCCGATCCAAAAACGGCAAATAATATAGCCCATATAATTCTTCCTTTTGTACGTTGACTTGAAGGAATATCAGAAGGCTTCTGAAAATGATGGCCGGGACGTTTACGACTTCGGGGCATAAAGATCTTTTGGAAAAGTTAATTAGAATGCAAGAGAAAACAATGATTTTATCAGCTGAAGAATTTCGATTCTCTTCGGTTGACCTTAGTTACATTTGAATTATGCAAGATGTCCCAATCACTAATGAACAGGAAGGAGCAGTAGCTATTTTATTTGCTTCTGTTATGGCCAACAGCAAACCTATGAGTCAATCCCAGATTGAACAACTTTCCAGGATGCTTGTTCTATCTTCCAAATTCAGTACTTCATCGTTGAACGATCTTACTGTAAAAGCCCTGTCGTTGCAGGCAGCGCATGGAAGCAAGGTATTGATTGAACATTGCGCTCCTTTAATCTCTGAGGATTTTAAAGAAACACTTTTTGCCATGTGTTGCGAAATCATGACCGGTGACGGCCGAATCGATGATAACGAGAGCGAAATTCTGGCTATGGTCGCTCTTTACCTTGGTCTGTCCATCGAGAATATGAAAATGATGTTAACCACTTACCTGATACGTAACCGATGGAATGTGCAGATAATTGAGCAAGAATAGGCTCGGTCCCTGAAAATATTGTTAGTTCAATGTTGTTTTTACGAAATGTGCTTGGTAGTTTTACTGACTAAATCAGTATTTTTACTAAGCCATCAAAACCATGATCAGAGAAATCCTTACCCTGATAGTAGACAATATTCCCACTGAGTATTACATCGATTTCACGGAGGACCGGAAGCTATTTAATTTCCAGCCTGCTTTGTCGAACAATGCCAGCCCTTCATTCCGGATAATAGAAAGGTATGGGGAACTTATAGAAATTGAAGAAATAGACTCCCGTATTTTACAACAGGCCAGGGAAAAAATAATAGAAATCTTAAATAATCCCATATTCAATTCCCCTTAAATAAGTTTTTCAATGGCTCTTATCAAATCATCCACATGAACAGGTTTTCTTAGTTGAATATCCCCATCATTGACTCTCCACCCATTCGCACTATCTTTTTCAAGGAGTACTATGGCTGGTATCTTTAATTTCTGCCAAATTGATTGATATTCTTCAGGACCAAGTACGATAAGGGCTGGCTTAAATCTTCTGAGCCGATCTACCAACTCCCCGGGATTATTGCAAGCTTCAGTTTTAAATTTTCGATGAACCAGGGTAAGATAAATTTTCGATAAGGTGTCCAGATCAGGTTCGATGATTAAAATTTTTTCACGTGCCATTCTAGTGAAGTGTTTCAATGGAAAGGAACGCCAAAAGTATGGGTGAAGGCAATACAAGACAATCGTAATATTACCTGTAGAATCTACGAACTATTTGAGAATGACAATCAACTGTCAATCACGCAGGAAATATCAATTGATTCCAGATAAGGTTGCAGGGCATCATCATCTTCAAAGCAACGCATACCTTGCATAATATCGAAGCGTAAATTATGATATACTTCTACGTAAAAATTATCGAGTTGATACAGGAAGATGGAGAAATTTTTATAAAGCCTGTCAGCAAGGAAAATGCCATGGTCGAGTAAGGTCTCGGCCTGCCGCGTTTCGTTTAAAATTGCAAATTCGTCCAGAGTCATCAAAGCGAAAGTATGGTCCTATACCGAATATTCAAACTAACTGGTATGAAAAATAATAACGCTAGCAGCGTAATTTATTCACATGATTTAACGGCCTAATTTATTCCTAAATTTTATATTTGCTCGTCAACATCGATCCAGGATTTATTTTACAGTCGATGAATGATATAGGCCATCGCATGAGCCTAAGTTCGATAACTATTGACTTTACTGATCTATTCTATTCAAATAAAATAAATATCATCAAGGCATGGAACTTAAAAGGTGATGTCATGGAATTACTTTCCAAAAATTTCGTTCAGTAGACCTGCCAAATGAACACCGCCCTTCAGTAATTGCTCATTCAAAGTTTTAATATGGTCATAACTATACCGATATCCCAGCCTTGGATTGTTTTCTGTAATCTCGTTATGCAAATCCTGGGCAATAACATATGAATTATACAGCCACCTGCTAAGTGGTTCCGCCTGTAATTTCTTTCTCTCTGAAACCGTTACATGGTTTAAGTAGGCCGAATATTCAGTATAGCTTAATTGCTGCCCATCAATCATATCAGAATCCCAAACACGGTGAAGATTGGAAGCCTGTCCAAACCATTGCAATTTAATATCATTGCCACCCGTAGAACCAACCGGACTCACATGCAGGGGCTGGTGTATATCACCTACGAAATGAATCAGGAGCCGGAGGTACATCAGCTTCTTGCTAAATACTAAATTTTTTTTCTTTAATTCTTTAGTCAAAAAAATAATTGCGGAATAAGCATCTTTAACCGTTCCGGTGTCTTTTTTCAGTACTTCCTTTAGTTGGTTATAACTAAGATTTTTTTCGAAATTGATATAATGCCATGTATCAAGATATTTGAAGGTACTATCTGATTTTATAAAATCTGCCCAATTGCTTGACATCGCAATGGATTCATTACCCAATATTTTTTTTATTTCTTCTTTTGTTTTAGCTGTTAAATAACTATTGGCAATTTCACCAACGATGCGATGGCCCAATTGTCCCCAGCACATTGCTTCTAAAGGGAAATAGAACAATAAAATAGGTAAAGAAAGTTTTAGAATTCTTTTATTCATAGTGAAAAATTAGAGCAGCAAAATTACAATATAACTCGCTGCCTCTTGTTGCGTACGGGCAGTGCGAATTTGATTTTACCCTTATTCCATGATTTGTTCATAGTGGGCCAGCAATCCGTCTTTTGTCATTCCTTCTATTACAACCCGGAAAGATTTGGTTACATCATTATTATAAAAGCTCAGTTTTATCTTTTTATTTTTTTTATTGATTGACAACAATGGATTCCAATACAGGGTGGTGCGTATATCCAAATGATCATTGCGGGGATCGAACGTATCATAATTGGGCGAGTAAAACTGTTTAACAGGAGAATAACCTGCAACGGTGTTGGAAGACAATCCTTTAGAGGACGACGAGTGGTCCCCACCTTTTTTTGTGTAAATGACAATAGCACCATTGCCACCACCAAAGCCTCCTACAAATGGAGGCCGAAAAACTTTTACATAAGCAACGTCCGTTACAGGTATACTGCTTATCATATCCAGGTCTGTTTGCATTTCGTCTAAAAAAACAATTGGTGATCCACCTCGCCATGTAAGCGACGGAGGATTTGTGTTGGCATTGATCTGTAGCCCGGCTACTCTCCCCTGCAGGTAATTAAAAATATTCTGGTAGCTACCCGCCAATGGATCGTTCACAAGGTCAAATTGGTAGCCATCACCACCCTTAAATAATCCTGAAGTGTACCTTTCATCTAAAACCTGCACCAGGGGTTTTTTTACCGTTTTTATCACCACATTTTGCATTATATGGCCGCGGTCTATATTCATGATCTCTAATGCCTTTGACGCAAGAAGGGTATGGTGATAAGTGCCCGTAGTGTCAAAAATCTGATTTGAATACATAAAATTTTTACTGAAAGCCGTATAATTTGGCGATGGTAAGCGATCAGTCAAAAATCTCGCTTCGGACTGCTTCAGAAATTTTGACTTGACACTATAATATACTCTTAACGTATCGAAAAATATCAGGTCAGGATCACCAAAACTACCGTCAGCATTGATTCCCATAACCAGCAATTTGGAGGAGCCGGAATCCTTTATAATTAGAGCAATACTTTCGGTTCCGTTGAGTTGACTTTTCGCAACGCCAAAAAGCTTTCCCGATAAATGCAGGTAAGAAGCCTCGCGAGGATATCTGATCTCCGGCAGTTTTCCTTTTACCACATCCTCCCATTTAAATCTCCTCCATCCATTCGTCAACATAACAAGATCAAGGTGTTCGGTCTTTGACTGGTTGTTGTTGGAAAAATAATAAGCAGGGTTATATATTCGTCCCTTTAGTTCACTGCTTAATAATAGATGCGAAATAATATTGTCGGTAGTATCCCTTTCAATGCCGGCATCAGTAACAGCAATGGAAAGGCTGGCATCCTGCAAGCTATCCGGTAACTGAATTTCAATTTCATTCCTCTTTCTCTTTCCCAAACCCCATCGCTGCACTTCCATTTGGGGCTCAAATCTATATTCGTTATTATTCACAAAAGTGATCCGTTCAGCAACCGCATTCCAATTGGCATCGAACAGCGTAATGGTTAGAATTCCGGATGGTAAATTTTCAGTAGGGATGATCCTTTTTGCACTGTTGCTTTCCGTTAATAATATGTCATTCTTGAAAACAGCTGCCTGGTTCATTGTGCCAATCATATGTATTTTCTGTAATGACCCATCCAATTGATTAGTTGCGTTGATTTTAATGACTCTTCTATTACCCTCAATGCCTACCTGCATTGTAATTCCTGCAGATTTAGGTTGCGGAAGTTTAGTGTTGTGTTCAATGTTCTTTTCATCAGTCCATTGAACCGAATAAACGGTTTCAGCCTGCGGTATAAAGGAAAAACTTCCCATACCATCATGGATGGAAGAAAAACTTTGAACCAGGTTCCCTTTATTATCCAGTATTTTTCCCTTTATTTTTAATGGCCTTCCAAATTGATCATTCACCTTAAAAGCTATCCGGTTTGTTACTCCTGCAATCATTTCTCCGCCTTCGGGAAAAAATTGTACAGAAGGAATAATGGTCACCGTTTTTTTTCTTAATGGTTGATCTTTGGAAAGTATGCGAATGTCCTTTTTATATAAAAATGCAGTGTCAAAGTTTAGCATCCATCGTGTATAAGCTCTCACATGGATAAAATCTGATTTGTAATCGCCAGGCAATTCAAACTGTCCGTTGGTAGCTCCATCAACGATCGGGCTCACAGTATGTGATAAAAGGAGACCATTATCTGCGATCCAGTCTATATAAAGGTTTTTGCTTTCACTTGCAGGCACAATACCTTCCAATAAATAGGCCTTGAACCAAATGGTTTCTCCTGCATAATATGATGGTTTATCATATTGCAGGTAAACCTTCTCCTGCTGATAATTTGTAGAGATTTTTAATAACGTAGAATCCAGGGTTTGACCATTGGCATTGAAAACAAAGGCAACAAACAAAAGAACAATTGATGCAATCCTATTCATAAATGCCGTTAAGATACAGCAAGAACTAACACGAGAAAACCGATTAACAGATTGACAACAGCTTTTTTAAGTCGCGCCAAATAAATCACATACTCCTTCTGTATTGACCCCCAACTTCGTACAAGGCATGAGTTATTTGTCCCAATGAGCAATATTTTACAGTTTCCATTAATTCCGTAAATAAATTCTCATTATTGATGGCTGCATCTTTCAAACGATTTAACGCTACTTCACCTTTTCCCTGGTTACGTTTTCTGAACGCGTTAAGATTTTGAATCTGTTGTTCCTTTTCCTCCCGTGTAGACCGAATTACTTCATTGGGTAAAACCGTAGGACTGCCTTTTTTATTGAGAAACATATTGACTCCGATCAGGGGAAGTTCTCCCGTGTGTTTCATGTGTTCATAGTACAAACTCTCTTCCTGTATTTTATTGCGCTGGTACATTCTTTCCATAGCACCAAGAACACCTCCGCGTTCTGTTAAACGATCAAATTCGGTTAACACAGCTTCTTCTACAAGATCTGTCAACTCCTCGATAAGAAATGACCCCTGTATAAAATTTTCAGTTTTCGCAGAACCCAATTCCCGATTAATAATTAATTGAATAGCCATTGCCCGGCGAACGCTTTCCTCGGTTGGGGTAGTGATGGCTTCATCGTAAGCATTCGTGTGAAGCGAATTGCAATTATCATAAATCGCATACAAAGCCTGCAGAGTAGTTCGAATATCGTTAAAGTCAATTTCCTGGGCATGCAGGCTGCGACCAGACGTTTGTATATGATATTTTAATTTTTGCGAACGTTCATTTGCTTTGTATTTATTTTTCATAGCCTTCGCCCAAATCCTCCTTGCCACACGACCAATTACGCTGTACTCTGGATCCATTCCATTCGAAAAAAAGAAAGAAAGATTAGGGGCAAAATCATCAATATTCATCCCCCGGCTCAAATAATATTCCACATAGGTAAAACCATTAGCCAACGTAAATGCCAGTTGAGTAACAGGATTTGCCCCGGCTTCCGCAATGTGATAACCGGAGATAGAAACACTGTAAAAATTGCGGATACTGTTATTAATAAAATATTCCTGAACATCTCCCATTAACTTCAGAGCAAATTCAGTTGAAAAAATACAGGTGTTTTGTGCCTGGTCCTCTTTCAAAATATCGGCTTGAACAGTACCACGAACCTCGGAGAGAGCTTTTGCCTTCAACTGTTCATAAACTTCTTTAGGCAATACTTCATCGCCACTTAAGCCCAACAGTTTTAAACCTAACCCATTATGACCATTTGGTAACCGTTCAGGTGCAGATGGATTATAATACTTCGGAGATGTATTGCGTTTATATTTATCGGTACTAATCTTCTTTACTTCATCCCATAATCCGTTTTGTTCGATATATTTTTCGCATTGCTGGTCAATGGCGACGTTCATGAAAAAAGCCAAAAGCATTGGGGCGGGGCCGTTTATGGTCATTGAGACAGAAGTTCGGGGATCACAGAGATCAAAACCGCTGTATAATTTCTTGGCGTCATCAACTGTAGCAATACTTACACCACTGTTCCCGATCTTACCGTAAATGTCGGGCCGATAAGCAGGATCTTCTCCATACAAAGTGACGCTGTCAAAAGCAGTTGATAGTCGTTTGGCAGGTTGATCTAATGAAACATAATGAAAACGTTTGTTGGTCCTTTCCGGTCCACCCTCACCTGCAAACATTCTTGTGGGATCTTCCTCAACACGTTTGAGAGGGAACACCCCGGCGGTGAATGGAAACTCCCCCGGCAGATTTTCCTGCAATTGCCACTTCAGAATATCTCCCCAGTCTTTATATTTTGGCAAAACAACTTTGGCGATTCTGGTTCCACTTAATGATTTTGTTGTTAGTGGTTGCTTAATTACTTTGTCACGTACATGATACTCAAAAAAATCGGATTCATATTTTTTTTGCAATTCAGGCCACTGTGCGATAAGTTGTTTGCATTGAGTATCCAGTTTGGAATCGAACTCCCGGTAAAGTGATTCCATCATTTGTAAGGGAATATCTGCTTTTGCCGTTTCAATGGCCTCCATCGCTCCGTTAATCTGGTACATCTTTGAGGCAATAGCGACCTGCTCATTAACCCATGCATCATAATTTCTGTTATTCTCGGAAATTTCTGACAAGTAACGGACCCGTTTTGGAGGTATGATCTGGGACTTAGATGTAGTATCCTGTATATGTGCATGCAATTCAATAGGTCCGAAACGCACATCGCATTTTTTTTCAACAGCGATCATCACCTTATCAAACAATTCATTAATTCCGGCATCATTGAATTGTGCTGCAATGGTTCCGACTATCGGAAGTTCGTTGTCTTTTGCATTCCATAACTGGTGATTGCGCTTGTATTGTTTACGAACATCATGCAGTGCATCCAGTGCGCCGGCTTTATCAAATTTGTTGATAGCAACTACATCTGCATAATCCAACATGTTAATTTTTTCAAGCTGTGAGGCAGCTCCGTATTCGGGGGTCATTACATACATACTCACATCGCAATAATCCAAAATAGAAGCATCGCTTTGTCCTACGCCTGCACTTTCGAGAATGATGAAGTCGAATTTGACTGTTTTGCAGATATCTATTGCTTCCTGAACATGTTCACTCAGCGCTTTATCACTTTCCCTTGTAGCCAGTGAACGCATAAAAGCTCGCGGGGAAGAAATCGAATTCATTCGAATACGATCACCTAACAAGGCCCCACCGGTTTTTTTCTTGGAAGGATCAACGGAAATAACCGCAATGGTTTTATTGGCAAATGCTCCAAGGTACCGACGCACAATTTCATCCGTCACCGAAGACTTTCCTGCGCCACCTGTTCCGGTAATTCCCAGTACAGGGATCTTGTTTTCTATTTTGATCTCACCATTTAATCCAATTCCATTTTCTGCATTACTAATAAGCCTTGCGGCTTTTCGAATGTCTTTCAATTCTCCAAGCGTCATTGGTTTTTTATGTTCACCATTACCATTTAGATTGAAGTCGCATTTTTCAATGACATCTTCAATCATACCTTCCAGGCCCATTTTTCGGCCATCGTCCGGAGAATAAATTCTTGTAATCCCGTAATCATGGAGTTCCTTTATTTCTTGTGGAAGAATGGTCCCCCCACCTCCGCCAAATATTTTGATGTGACCGCAGCCATTCTCTTCAAGCAGATCTTTCATGTATTTGAAAAACTCTACATGCCCTCCCTGGTAGGAAGTGATGGCAATGCCCTGTACGTCTTCTTCAATAGCGCATTCTACAATTTCATGAACGCTTCGATTATGTCCCAGGTGAATGATCTCGGCGCCCTTGCTTTGTAAAATTCGGCGCATGATATTGATGGCGGCATCGTGCCCATCAAAAAGTGATGCTGCAGTAACTATACGGATCTTATTTTTTGGTTGGTAACTCATAAAGGCAATGGGTGAACAAATTTAGGCCAAACCGGCTCTGTTCGTGAATTTCGTTATTTGCCTTGTTAAAAGAGGGTATAGTATATTACTAAGTTTAAACGCACTATGCGACTTAAGATGAAGGAGATCACTTATCAATTGAAACTTTTGTATCCAGGCACAGATTTATAGTAATCGGCGAGCTCCAACATGTTTAGTTTAATTTAATGGTATTTTAAGTCAATTGACTAATCAACTACATTTGTTTTTATGCAGGAAATGATAATTTCAGTTTCACATTTGTATAAAAGCTGGATCGGTAAAGAGCCAGCACAGGTTGATGTATTGCCTCAATCAGGCAGTGATAGGAGATACTTTCGTTTGCATAATGAAGAAGGGAAAACATTTATTGCGACGCATGGATTAAATGTTCCCGAGAATGAAGCATTTATTTATTTTGCTGACCATTTTCGTGGAAAACGTTTGAACGTCCCGGAGATTCTTGCCGTGAGTTATGATAAGACTATTTACTTACAGGAAGATTTTGGAGACACTTCCCTGCTTCAGATCCTCGAGATAAATGGATTTACGCAAGAGGTTTACGACCTTTTTAAGGAAAGTCTTCATCAACTAGCCAGACTCCAGGTTTTTGGTGACGAAGGATTGAATTATAAAAAATGTCTTACCAACGAGGAGTTTGGCAAGCAGGCCATTATGGCTGACCTTCTTTACTTCAAATATTATTTTTTAGATGCTCTGCAAAGGCCATATGACAAGCAGAAACTCATTGATGACTTTGAGGCATTAAGCAATTACCTGACTCATACCGAGTACAAATATTTTATGTTCCGCGATTTCCAGAGCAGGAACATTATGATAACGGAGAACAACCAGGTTCACTTTATCGATTTCCAGGGCGGTATGAAAGGTGCTCCACAATATGATGCTGCAAGTATGATATGGCAGGCGAGAGCTAATCTTCCGGATGAGTGGAAATACAATTTGCTTGAGGATTATATAAAATCGTTTGAAACAATCATTGAGAATTCAATTGACCGCGATGTATTTAGTAGTCAGTATAATGGATATGTATTGATTCGTTTATTACAGGTATTGGGAGCTTACGGTTTCAGGGGTTTGTTCGAACGAAAGGCACAATTTCTTACCAGTATTCCAATGGCACTTAAAAATTTAAAATGGTTTTTTGAGAACCAAAGCCTGGGAATTTCGCTCCCTGAGTTCAAACGCGTATTGAGTATTTGTACAGAAGACGACATCATTGAAAGATTTACTCCCATACAGGCTGATGAAACAACGCCGTTGACCGTAAAGATTTGTAGTTTCTCTTACCGTAAAGGAATACCGGAAGATGCAAGCGGCAATGGTGGCGGTTTTGTATTTGATTGCCGGGGTGTGGAAAACCCGGGCCGATACGATGAGTACAAAGAATTTCACGGAAGAGATAAGACAGTGATGGAATTCCTGGAGCGGCAAACAAAAATGCAAACATTTTTAAACAGTGTGTTTGACCTCATTGACATTTCGGTTGAAGAATACATTAAGCGTGGCTTCACTAGTCTTGCTATAAACTTTGGTTGTACCGGCGGCCAGCATAGGAGTGTGTATGCGGCAGATGCACTGGCAAGACATTTGCGAAATAAATACAAAGTAAAAATCGAATTGTGTCACCGCGAACAGGAGGAAAAGAATTGGATTAATGCGTTGAGGATAGAAAATGGAGAAAGTAAACTCAATTGATTATTTCATTTAGTTATCCTGCTTCAAAAAATGCTTCATTATGATTGCGATGTTATTTGCCGCAGGGCTTGGAACAAGATTTAAACCATGGACGGATAAACATCCGAAAGCCCTGGCGTTGGTGAATGGAAAAACTTTATTGCAGCGCAATATTGAATATCTCAGCAAATATGACATTACTGACGTGGTAGTAAACGTTCATCATTTCCCGGAACAGATCATTGATACTATTGAAAAAAATAATGGCTGGGGAAGCACCATTACAATCAGTGATGAAAGCGACGAGGTATTGGAAACCGGGGGCGGTCTTCTAAAGGCTAAGCACTTACTTTTCAGGGACATGGTATTAACATTGAATGTTGATATGCTTACTGAGCTCAACATCAAACATTTTTTGGTACACCATCAGCAGGAAAATTCTTTGATTACTGTGGCTGTTAGCGAACGTGCCACTTCACGTTATTTACTTTTTAATAAATACAACCGTTTGGTTGGTTGGAGAAATAAAAATACCGGAGAGGAAATAGTTGTTATACAGGCAAAAGATATTTTTGAAAAGGCGTATAGCGGCATGGCAATTTTTCAACCGGAAGCATTGGATTTGATTACACTGAGAGGCAAATTTTCATTGATCGATGCTTATTTGCAATTAGCTCCCCAAAATAAAATTGCTGCATACGATCATACCGGGGAGAGACTAATAGATGTTGGTAAACCGGAAAATGTGAAAGTAGCGGAACAAATGTTTTCTTAATTCGCATACCATTTATATTAATCACCACCTTTCATAAAGCTATTTTCAGGTAATTTGTAAGATGAAAAAAATAGTTTTAATCCTTTTAGCCAATTGCTTTTTACTGTTTGGCTATACCCAATCGAAATACGATCATCGAAAGGCATTCGACCCGCAGTTTTACCCTGTTGCTGCGAATGAATACAGAAGTGCCAGCGGCGAACCTGGTCCAAAATACTGGCAAAATCGTGCAGATTATAAAATTGCATGTACACTGGATACTGGCAACCATTCAGTAAATGGTACGGTTGAAATCACCTATACAAACAATTCCCCTGACAACCTGCGGTTTTTATGGTTGCAGTTAGACCAGAATATTTATAAACAGGAATCCCGTGCCTCTTCCACTACTACTCAAACCGGTGGTCGCTGGGCTAACGAAAGTTTCACACAAGGGAATGTGATCAAATCAATTACTGTAGAAGATGGTGGACAAAAATACACACCGCAACATATTACGTCCGATACAAGAATGCAGGTTTGGTTACAGCAAGCTTTAAAATCATCCGGCAATAAAATTAAAATAAGTATAGGGTACCAGTTCGCAATTCCGGAATATGGCACGGATAGGATGGGCAGACTAAGTACTAAAAACGGCTGGATCTATGAGGTGGCCCAGTGGTTTCCCCGGATGGCAGTATACGATGATATTCAGGGATGGAACACGCTGCCCTACCTGGGTGCCGGCGAGTTTTATCTGGAGTATGGCGATATTGAATATTCTGTCACAACCCCATCCAACTTAATTGTTGTGGGTTCAGGTGAATTGCAAAATGAAAAAGATGTTCTGACCGCTGCTCAGATTTCAAGACTGGCTTCAGCAAAAAACAGTGATAAAGCCGTTGTTATTCGTTCCGCAGATGAAATAAGAGACCCTAAATCAAGACCATCAGGTGGAAATATTACCTGGAAATTTAAAATTCAAAACACACGCGATGTAGCCTGGGCTGCCTCAAAAGCGTTTGTTTGGGACGCTGCGAGAATCAATATACCAAGTGGAAAGAAATCGTTGGCCATGAGTGTTTATCCTGTTGAGAGTATTAAAAAAGATGGATGGCAACGCAGTACGGAAATGGTTAAAGCATCAGTCGAACATTATTCGAACAAATGGTTTGAATATCCTTATCCTTCTGCGGTGAATGTTGCTGGAATAGTGGGTGGAATGGAGTATCCGGGAATTGTTTTTTGCAGTTATGAAAGTGATGGTGCCGGTTTGTGGGGAGTGACAGACCATGAATTTGGTCATACCTGGTTTCCAATGATTGTTGGAAGCAATGAAAGAAAGTACGCCTGGATGGACGAAGGCTTCAATAGTTTCATTAATATTTTCTCTACGAGGGAATTCAATAAAGGAGAATTTAATAGTAATTCTGAGGGTGGGGGAGAAATAACAGATTTTCTTTTTCAAAGAAACACCGATCCCTTAATGACAATGCCGGAAGTTATTCAGCAATTCAATCTTGGTGTTGCTGCTTATGATAAGCCCGCGATTATGTTATACGTTCTGCGGGAGGTAGTCCTGGGACCCGAACGTTTTGATGTTGCATTCAAAGAATATATCCGTCGCTGGGCATTTAAGCATCCAACGCCATGGGATTTTTTCCATACTGTAGAAAATGTTGCCGGCGAAGATTTGAGCTGGTTTTGGAGAGAATGGATTTTCAACAACTGGAAGCTCGATCAAAAAGTTTCAAGTGTGGTTTATGACGATAACACTCCTAAAAATGGAGCCCACATTACGCTGGAAAATCTTGAGCAAATGGTAATGCCCGTTTCTGTTTTGGTAAAAGAAGAAAATGGGAAGCAGCATCGTGTCAACCTTCCTGTTGAAGTATGGCAACGGGGTCCGGTATGGACATTTAAAGTTCCTTCTTCAAGCAGGGTGACCGAGGTGATACTCGATCCGGATAAAAAGCTTCCTGACACCAATAGAAAAAACAATAGTTTGACTCCGAAAGGATTTTAAATGGCGGTCCATTTATTTGGAAGTCGCCAAAAATTAAATTGCAGAACCTGATGGCCTGGCAATTTCAAAAAATATGTCGGCTCACATAATTTTTGACTAGCATCAGTTAAAACCCTCCGCAACGGATTGTAAAAAAAATGCCTCGTACATAAGGAAAAAAGTACGAGGCTGAATATAACACATGAAAAATGCTGTAGGGGGAGGAGTCGAACCTCCACGGGGCAGTTAGCGTCAG
>Ga0193740_1000086_pt1 | contig 25309 bp, 19 predicted proteins | sample L2s1metaG_FD_145072 | JGI IMG/M metagenome (GOLD analysis project Ga0193740, IMG submission 145072) | Soil microbial communities from a riparian zone of the East river system, Colorado, United States - L2s1 | ecosystem: Environmental > Terrestrial > Soil > Riparian zone | place: USA: East River... | reverse complement strand
AGTAACAATTCTTTCGTATAATTCCTGCAATTGGCATATTCTAATTATCGATTCGCCGGGTTTTTCCATTCCTTACCCAGTCTTTCGATGGAAGCCCTGACACGTTCCTTTCTTGTTTCTTCTCTTTTAGCTGTCACGATCCATTCGACGTATTCTTTCTTATTGGTGAAGGAAAGTGTATTAAAAAAAATTTCCTGCTTTTTCTTGTTCTTCAGAGCCATCGCAAAATCTTCGGGCAGGTTCACCGTTTTCTTTTTGGGATCGACGTAGTCGAATATGGGTCGCTCTTTGGGATCTTTCTTTTTATCAGCATCTGTTTTTTGACGCATACCAAATGCCGACCAGGTATCATCAAAAGAAATAAGGCTAACCCATTGCATATCGTGTTTTAGCAGTTCTTCCCACCCCTTGTCCCTGGTTAAATCGGTTTGGATTTTTGATGTTCCTTTCGGATAAAAAATCCAGCAAATGACTTTGTCTTTTATCAATGGCAAAACTTTTTTCAACTCCTTTTCCATTTGGGCTTTATCCATTAGGAACCAATGCACCTGGTCGAAAGTTTTCCCTGTATTTGTAATTTTTGTACCTGGTGGCAAAGAGCCAAGAGCTTTTGTGTAATCCGAAGGTGGGTTGATGGTAAAAACAACATTGGCTTTCTTGATTTTTAATTTTTGAGCAATAGTGGTCATAAAAATTCTTTGCTGCTAAAATAATTGTTTGTTGAAATACGCTTTTCCTGATTCTTGCTCACTATTAACCTCCAGACCTGATAAGTGGAAAACGGCGCTTTCCCCTTTTCTTTATAATTTTATTGAAGACCGGGACGATACTTTCCATGAAACCTGCTGTTATGAGTAAATTATTTTTTGTATCTGTTATTATTATTATTCCTTTTATTTCTTTAGCTCAAACCGGTGCAGCAGCAAAAGAAGAATTTACCAAAACGGCTGGCGCTGAAATTTACAACGGAAAAATACACACGGAGTATCTTCCGGCAGTCTCCGGTGTCGCCTATTATCTTAGTAGGGAATGGCAGGCAGGTAGCGTCATGTATCATGAAATTTATTATCCCTCGGTATGGCTTAAGTACGATCTCGTACAAAAAGAACTGATTATTCAACATCTAAATGGTACCACACCTATTATTTTATTTACACCTCGTTTGCAATATTTCAGCATTTCAGGAAAAAAGTTTATTAGGGTTAATGAAAAAAATGACAGTTCGGGATTACCACCAGGCATTTACGAGGAAGGTGAAAAAGGGAGGATGAGCTTATACATAAACAGGTCTAAATCTTTGGTAGAGGAGGTAACTCCTTCTGGAATTGAACGAGAATTTTTAGAATCAGACGGCTATTATATGGTAAAAGACCACATTGGTTTTAAAATAGGGAAACAAAAAGACATCTGGAAAATTGTAAAGGGTAACAAAGCATCAATAAAGCATAATTTAAAAAGAAAAGGATTGAATTTTAGACAGGATCCTGAATCAACTTTGGCGGAAATCGCAAGCTATTATAATGAAACCAATAAATAAACTGCTGCAACTCCCGTTTTGCACAATTGTTTTAATTGTGTTTTCATTAAAGGTAGCTGCACAAAATGATACTTTGCTTACCGGTAGTTTTAATGACATTTCTGCAGAAACATTTTTCCGCCAAATTGAAAATAGCACTCCATACCGTTTTTATTACGATGCAAAACAGTTAGATAGCGTTTGCATCTTTGTTACAGCTAATCGTGAGCCGATTTCAATTGTGCTGAAACAGGCATTTATCAATACAGATATTTTGTTTTCAATTGATTTAGAAAATCATGTCTTTATTACACGAAAAATAAGATTGCTGACAAGTCTTCGTCAAGATTTTTTTCAGAGAACAGCTGAACCTGAAACTGAAAAAACCAATACTGCATTTATCACTGAAAATAAAAATGTTCAAAATACCAATTCTGGTAATAAAATTTATACAATTGGCATTAAAAACAACAACCAGGCGAAAGATCAGGCAATTCTTACCGGTCATGTTATTAATGAACGTTCAGGCGAACCTGTAATTAATGCGTCATTGTTTATTGAAAAACTGAACATAGGAGTAGTTACCGATCAATATGGATATTATACCATTAACCTGCCTTTGGGTTTGTGTGTAGTAAGTGTGCAAAGCATTGGTATGAAAGATGCGAGATACCAGGTACATATTTTTTCAGACGGAGCACTGAATTTTGAACTAAGAGAACAGGTGCGAATGCTAAAGGAAGTAATTGTATCCGCCCAAAAAGTTTCAAACATTACCCGTCAGATGGGTGTGGAGCAATTAAGTATTGATGCAATAAAACGTGTGCCCACAGTTTTTGGAGAAGCCGATGTTATCAAAGTAGTGTTGACGCTTCCGGGAGTTAAAACAATAGGGGAGGTAAGTAGTGGATTTAATGTAAGAGGTGGTTCCTCTGATCAGAATCTTGTACTGATGAACGGCTCGACAATTTATAATCCCTCCCACTTTTTTGGAATGTTCTCCGTTTTTAATCCGGAGTTGGTAAAAGATATTGAACTGTACAAGAGTAGTATTCCAACAAAGTATGGTGGCCGGTTATCCTCTGTTTTAGATATTAATTTGCGTGAAGGAAATAAGAAGAAGATTACAGGTCTCGCCGGAATTGGTCCGGTAACCAGTCGCTTTAATATAGAAGGACCACTTGTAAAAGACAAAACTTCATTTATTGTCGGCGCCCGTTCTACTTATGCTAACTGGTTATTGAATTTATTGCCCTCTCCTTACGACCAGGCTAAAGCTTCATTTTATGACGCCAATGTTACCATAACGCACAAAATGAATAACAAGAACGAGTTTTATTTCATGGGGTACCTGAGTAATGATATTTTCAAGTTGGACAGCGATACAAGTTATAGTTACAGCAATAAAAATATTGGTTTGAAATGGAAACACAATTTCAGTAATAAGCTGCTGGCATATCTGTCTATAGGTTATAATCGATACAGTTACAGCGTAAAAGGAGACGACAATAAAATAAATGCGTTCGCCTTATCATTTGACATTAACCAGTTTGATATTAAAACTGATTTCAGTTATTTCATTAGCTCCAGGCATAAACTGGACTTTGGGGCTGGCACTATCCGTTACACCTTGCATCCCGGTTCATTCAAACCCAATGGGAAAGAATCGCTGGTAATGCCCGATGTTATTTCTGCTGAACAGGCCCTGGAAAGTGCAGTATATTTTTCGGACCGCATCAGTTTATCACCGAAATTTATTTTTGAAGGAGGCATCCGGTACTCAATATTTAACTGCCTGGGACCAAAAGAAATGAATTATTATGCGCCAGGTTTGCCAAGGGATGAATCTACAGTTGTAAAAACCAGTTCCTACAATTCTGGTGATATTATCAATACCTACAAAGGACCCGAGTTCCGTATATCATTAAAATATCTTTTTTCTACAAGCTTTTCTGTAAAAGCAAGCTATAATTCATTGAGGCAATTTATTCACATGCTGTCTAATACGACAGCCATTGCTCCAACGGATATTTGGAAACTAAGTGACCCAAATACAAAACCGCAGCATGGCGAACAGTTATCATTAGGCTTTTATAAAAATCTAAAATCGAATACCATTGAAACTTCCTTTGAAATTTATTACAAAAGAATGCACGACTATTTAGATTATAAGCCAGGCGCTAAACTAATAATGAACCATCATGTTGAAACAGAAACGATCAATACAAAAGGGAAAGCATATGGAGCAGAATTGATGATTAAAAAAACTGCAGGAAAATTGAATGGATGGATAAGCTACACTTATTCGCGAACCTTATTGAAGATGAATGACCCCTCTGTTGCAACGCCCGTAAATAATGGCAACTGGTACCCGGCGAATTATGATAAACCGAACGACGTTACCGCAGTTAGTAATTTTAAAGTAAACCACAGGTTTAGCATTTCGCTGAATACTACCTATAGCACCGGGAGACCGATAACTTTGCCAACCGGACGATTTTACTATGCCGGTTCCCAACGGGTAATGTATTCAGATAGAAATTCGTATAGAATACCCGATTATTTCAGAGCTGACTTCGGAATGAATATCGATGGTAATCACAAGGTTAATCAAAAAACACACAACTCGTGGACGGTTGGACTCTATAATATCACCGGTCGCCGCAATGCTTTTTCTGTTTATTATGTTTCTGAAAATGGTCAGGTTAAAAGCTACAGGCTTTCAATTTTCGGAAGCATTATTCCATTTGTAAACTTCAACATCAAATTTTAAGATGCATAGAGTTTTCGTTTTGATTTGTTTAGTGTGCATGGCCGGTTGTAAGGATCCCTATGATCTGCCTCTGCGTTCAACAGACAAGTCCTTATTGGTAGTGGAGGGCGTTTTAAGACTTGGCCAGGATTCCACTATTATCACACTTTCCAAAACGGTAAACGTAAATGAGAAGAACGGTTTTAAACCGGTACTTAAAGCCCGTCTCAGCGTTGAAGATAAAAATGGTAAGTCCATTTTCCTGAATGAATATAGTAATGGTAAATATGCAATAAATACTTTAGGCCTGGTAGCCGGAAGCGAATACCGTTTGCGAATCAAAACAAGTGATAATAAAGAATATCTTTCTGATTATGTCATAGCGCAGGTAACTCCGGCTATAGACAGTGTTAACTGGAAAAAGGAAAACGAAAACCTGGGGATATTTGTCAATACTCATGATAACTCCAACAACACGAGGTATTATCGGTGGGAGTTTTATGAGACCTGGGAAATCCTATCGTTTTACCAGGCCAATTATCAATATCTGGGAGGCAGTACTGTAATAGCTTCTCCCAGGTATCACTACCAATGTTGGAAATATGATAAATTCACTACCATACATGTCGGGACCTCAGCACAACTTTCGTCAGATGTTATTAGTCAATTCCCATTAAGAGAAATACAACAATTTTCTGAAAAGTTGAGTGTTCGGTATAGCATACTTGTAAAACAGGATGCGCTTTCCAAAAAAGCTTATGAATATTTGATGTTGATGAAAAAGAATACCGAAACACTGGGTTCTATTTTCGATCAGTTGCCATCAAATCTGGCAGGTAATATTCAATGTGTTTCGAATCCTGAGGAAGAAGTTATCGGGTATTTAACCGCATCAAGTCTTAGTGAAAAACGGATTTTCATTACTGCACAGGAAGCCGGTTGGAAATATTACCAGGATTGTTTCGATGTTGTGTATATACCGGATAATCCTGAATCAATAAAGAACTTGATGCCATTTTATTCCCCTTTTGACTATCAGTTCGTAATGGCTTTGAACACTCTTTGTTACCTGGTGGCGGCCCCACCATGCGTTGAATGTACAAAAAGGGGTGGCGACCTGGCGAGGCCTTCTTACTGGTAACTGATACTCTGTGAAAACATGTATATGATGAAACAGAACATCTTTGTCGTTTTCGTTTTTCTTTTAAATGTTATCCCCGCATTCTCGCAAAATGACGGGATACGGGAAGTACAATTAAATCCCGAAGACTACCTCAAATCCCGTCCTTCCGAAAAACTATTTGTCCATACGGATAAGAGTTTTTACACCACGGGCGAAATAATTTGGTTCAAAATCTATAAATGCGGTGATTCTTTAAACAAAGATGCTGCTGCAAGTAAAGTTGCTTATGTTGACCTGATTGACCACAATCAGGTACCTGTTTTGAAAGCAAAAATAGAAATGGATGCAATGGACGGGGATGGATCGCTTGAATTGCCACTTTCTCTGAATTCAGGATATTATACACTACGGGCTTATACGAACTGGATGAAAAATTTTGGTCCTGAATATTTTTTCGAGAAGAAAATCACACTTTTTAATCCTTTCAAAAATCTTCCATACAATAAGGACACTGTAGTTTTAAATTCAATTGATCTTTTTCCTGAAGGCGGTGAACTTGTCAACGGTATTCTCTCACAGGTAGCTTTTAAAATTAACAGGCCTGATGGCCTGGTTTCAGGTAAAGGTTACCTGCTTAATAAAAACAATGATACAATATCAAGGTTTACGCCATTTAAATTTGGACTGGGCAGCTTTTATTTCACACCGGAGAAAACACAATTTTATAAGGTAGTTTTTGTCTTTGATGACAATCATCTTGTGTCGAAACCTTTACCCCAGATACTGGAGGTGGGATATGTAATGCATGTTGATATAGATAATCAAAAGGTTAACATTACTGTGCACAGTAATGATCCCTCGGCATCTGAAATATATTTGATAGCAAAAAACCGGGAATACATCAAAGCTGCGAAAACAAACAGAATATCTGAGGGTGTTAGTAATTTCTCCATCAGTAAATCAGATCTCGGCCCAGGTATTTCCCAATTGACAATTTTTACCAGGGCAAAACAACCGGTTTGTGAACGGTTGATTTTTATCCCTCCACAACAAAAAGAAGTTTTAACAACCAATGTTTCAAAACAAGTCTATGTTAACAGGGAAAAGGTGTCGTTGTCTATGTCTTCAACTACATCATCCCGGTCTAATCTTTCGGTTTCGGTTTTTCAACTTGATTCTTTACAGAAAAATGATGAACATGATATTGCCAGCTATGTATGGCTCGAATCAGAACTCCATGGAAACATTGGAAATCCCCGGTTTTATTTGTCTGATGCCTCGGAAGAAGTTATAAGGGCTGCTGATTTCCTGATGCTTACACATGGATGGAGAAGAATTTACTGGCATCCTTTATTAAATAAATCTTCCTCAATAAAATTTTTGCCTGATACTACAGGACAGATTATTGCCTGCAAGGTTACCGATAACAATACTGGTTACCCGGTAAAAAATTTGGACATGATTTTGTCCATACCTCAATCAACTTACCAGCTGTTTTCAGCAATAACCGATGAATCGGGTATGGCGCGATTTCGGGTCAATGAATTCTTTGGTAAAGGAGAAGCTGTTTTGCAAGCTCTTCATCCTAATGGAAATTATAAAATAGAATTCATTGATCCATTTTCGGAACAACATACCAACCAATTTCATGAACAATTGATAATAACTAGCGACAAAAAAAAGTTGCTGGAAAATTACAGTGTAGGTATGCAATCGCAACACATATATAGTGCCGATAGCATTCAAAAATTACTGGTCCCCTTTTTAAGAGATACTTTTCCTTTTTTTGGTCGGCCTCAAAATTTTTATTTACTGGACAAGTATACCCGGTTTACCACAATGGAAGAAGTACTCCGTGAATATGTTAGGGAAATTAATGTTGGAGTGAAGGGGAAAGGAAATTTAAAATTTAAACTTTTGAATGAAAACAATCATGGCTTTTATTCAGAGGATATATTAGTAATGGTTGACGGAATACCAATTCCTGATCCAGATAAGATATTTTCAATTAACCCGTTATCTGTCCGTCGGATCGATATCATCCCAAGAAGTTATATACTGGGGCACTCCTTTTTTTATGGATTAGTCAATTTTTGTACTTACCAGGAAAATCACGACGGAATAGATATAGACCCTAAGGCTATTGTAATGGATTATGATGGCCTGCAAATAAAGAGGGAATTCTACTCACCAGATTACTCCAGTCAGGAACGATTGAAATCCCGAATCCCGGATTTTAGAAACACCTTGTATTGGTCTTCTCACGTACAGGTTCACCAGCAGGTGCAGTTTTATACGGGCGACAAAAAAGGCAGGTTCCTGGTGGTTATCCAGGGAATTAATAATGAAGGCGTGCCTATGTCTTCGTTTTCGGAATTCGAGGTAAAATAGAATTCATCTGGTTTCAGCCAAATTGTATGTAAAATTTTAATGCTATTAAGGTATAATGCGGCAACCCGGGGTTTCCACGTCAATTCCTGTCAAAATTTCACCTTAGACCCTTGGGCATAATCATTGATAACCAATAATGAACTATTAAATTCTTTAATCAAATGGGAAAAATAATTGGTATTGACCTTGGAACAACCAACAGTTGCGTGGCTGTTATGGAAGGTAATGAACCTGTAGTGATCGCTAACGATGAAGGCCGTCGTACAACGCCATCAGTTGTGGCTTTTTTGAAAAATGGTGAACGTAAAGTGGGTGATCCTGCCGAAAGACAGGCCATTACAAACCCGCAAAACACCATAATGAGCGTAAAGCGTTTTATGGGTCGTCGTCACGATGAAGTGACAGAAGAGATCAGCCACTGGAGCTATAAAGTGGTTAAAGGTGACAATAATACCGTTCGTATCGATATTGATGGCAGATTGTACACTCCGCAGGAAATATCTGCCATGATTCTTCAGAAAATGAAAAAAACGGCTGAAGATTACCTGGGACAGGAAGTAACCGAGGCTGTGATTACAGTACCTGCTTATTTCAATGATGCCCAGCGCCAGGCTACAAAAGAAGCCGGTGAAATTGCTGGTTTGAACGTTCGCCGAATAGTGAATGAACCCACTGCGGCTGCCCTGGCTTATGGTCTGGATAAGGGTGGTAAGGATCACCATGTAGCTGTATTTGACCTTGGTGGTGGTACATTCGATATTTCTGTACTGGAATTGGGAGATGGCGTGTTTGAAGTAAAATCAACTAATGGTGATACCCACCTCGGTGGTGACGATTTTGATAAGGTGATCATGGACTGGTTGGCTGAGGATTTTAGAAAGGATGAGAACGTTGATTTACGTAAGGATCCAATGGCCTTGCAACGTTTGAAAGAAGCTGCAGAAAAGGCTAAGATCGAATTGTCTTCCTCTTCAGAAACGGAAATCAATCTTCCCTATGTTACAGCAATTGACGGAGTGCCTAAACACCTGGTAAAGAAATTAAGCCGTGCTAAGTTTGAGCAACTGGCCGATAATTTATTTGCCCGCTGCCTGAAGCCTTGCGAGCAGGCATTGAAAGATGCTGGTCTCAGCACTTCTCAAATTGATGAAGTGATACTGGTCGGTGGTTCAACACGTATTCCAAAAGTGCAGGAGATTGTAGAAAGATTCTTTGGACGTAAGCCTCATAAAGGTGTTAATCCCGACGAAGTAGTTGCAATAGGAGCAGGTATACAAGGTGCTGTTTTAACCGGTGAAGTAAAAGATGTGCTGTTGTTAGACGTTACTCCATTGAGTCTGGGTATTGAGACTTTAGGCGGAGTGGCTACAACTTTGATTCCATCGAATACAACGATTCCAACAAAGAAATCTGAAACTTTCTCTACGGCATCGGATAATCAACCCGGTGTGCAGATTCATGTTTTGCAGGGTGAACGTCCCATGGCGAAGGATAATAAGAGTCTTGGTATTTTTAACCTGGATGGCATTCCTCCAGCACCAAGAGGTATGCCTCAAATAGAAGTGATATTCGATATAGATGCCAACGGCATTTTGCATGTTACAGCAAAAGATAAAGGCACCGGTAAGGAGCAAAAGATCCGAATTGAAGCTGGAAGTGGCTTAACCAAGGAAGAGATTGAAAAGATGAAGTCGGAAGCCGCCGTAAATGCCGACAAGGATAAGCAGGAAAAAGAAAAAGTGGAAAAACTAAACCAGGCAGATAGCCTGATCTTCCAGACGGAAAAACAATTGAAGGATTATGGTGATAAGATCCCAGCTGATAAAAAAGTTGCAATTGAATCTGCATTAAACAAATTGAGGGAAGCGCATAAATCCCAGGATATAGCTCAAATTGACCCGGCAGTTACAGAGTTGAATAATGCGTGGACAGCAGCGAGTGAAGAATTATACAAAGCAACGCAGGATGCAGGTGGCCCGCAGGCGCAGGCGGATGGCGGACAGCAGCAGCAAGGGAATGGTGCCGGTAAGGCAGGTGAGAATGTAACAGATGCAGAATTTGAGGAAGTAAAATAATTTTGCATGACTTCATACCGATAACTATCGGAAGAATTTTAAATGATGAAACCCACAGGTTATCCTGTGGGTTTTTTATTTTTTTTCACCATTTAAGGTTACTCACTAAATTTTTTTAAGAAAAATTGTTGATTTCTATTGTGTCAACAATACCGGTGTATAGATTTTTGGATTGAAGAAAATTCTGAGTATAGTATGTTTACAGTTTTGTACAGTAAACGCACGAAAAAACCCACGGTATAACCCGTGGGTTTTCCTATCTAACCCAATAGTAGTTTTTTATGTAACTACAATTATTTTTTCTTCCACGCCTCAAATTGATTCATCAACCTGTGATGGGTAACACTCTTGTCATGCTCATCTTCGCCTTCTAAAAAAGAGTCCCTGTCATCTTCATCCAGTTCGTCAAAAAACTCATTCGCGGTTTCAGTTGATTCCAGAACTGCTCTTGCTTCTTCAAGCAATAATTCATCATTACAGCTGTCAATCAGCAAATGCAGTTTTTGTTTCAGATCTGGTGCCATAATCAATGATTTTCTTAAAGTTACAAACTTTGAAACTCGAAAAAAAGATTTGTTTAACAGGAAAATATTGTAGATTCTTATGCAAAAAATTAGCTTACATATCCTATATCAAACTGCGATATGAACAAAAAATACATTCCCGTTCTCTTTTGCTGTTTGTTCCTCATCGTAATTCTTGCTTTCACCTCCATTCCTGCAAACAATTTTCAACATTATTATTCAGCAGACACTGTAAAACCTTCGGCAATTAAAGCGAAAGCTCATCTGGGGAAAAGCATGATTTCATCAAGTGGAGTAATCAATTTTACAACCGGCCTGGAAAATGATTATTACATGGTGGACTCAACAAACAGGATAGGGCAGTTTTATATAGAAGCGAAGCTTTCGAAATTTTTGAATGATAATATTAAAAGAATCCCGTTGAACATTTCAATTGTTATTGACAGGAGTGGTTCAATGCAGGGTATAAAAATGGGATATGCAAAAAGAGCTGCAAAAAATATCATTGATCAGTTAAAGTCGGAAGATATAGTAAGCATTGTGGTTTATGACAATGATGTTGATACAATTCAACCACCGGTTCATGTGATTGAAAAAGAAAAGATCAATGCAAAAATTAATTTAATCAACCCACAATCCAGTACAAACCTCTGGGGCGGAACAGAGCAGGGCTACCAGTTTGTTGAAAGAAATTATAAGCCAGCCTTTGTCAATCGTGTGTTATTGATCAGCGATGGTCTGGCGAACGTTGGATTAACTGACTCTGTTCTTATTCGCATAAAAGTTCAGAGATACAAAGATGATAAAGGCATCAGTTTGTCAACTTTTGGCGTGGGACTGGATTATAACGAAACGCTTATGACCGATATGGCTGAAACGGGCGCAGGCAATTACTATTTTATTGATGCTCCGGATAAGATGACGAGTATTTTTAATAATGAATTGAATGGCTTATTAAATGTGGCCGCTCAAAATGCTGAACTAAAAATCAAACTTCCCAAAGGTGTAACCATACGGAAAGGCTACCCATTAAAGTTTCAACAAACGGAAAATGAGATCATCATAAAGTTGAGGGATCTTGCTTCTGAAGAAACAAAAGCCGGTTTGTTCACATTTGAAATTGATAATAGGATCAATGAAGTTTTAAAATTCACCTCTACGCTTACCTATACTGACGTTACCGATGGACTGCAAAAATCGCTTACCAATGAAAATATACTAAGTCCCGTCAAAAGTATAGAGGGTTACCTTACTCATTTTAATAAACAGGTCATCGAACAAACCATTTTGTATACCGCCAACGAAAGGCTTGAGACTGCAATGGAACTGATGAGTAAAGGCAGGTACAACGAAGCAAAAAAATATTTGGGAGATAATGATGCCTATTTGAAAGCTAATGCAATTTATGTTAGTGCAGATGGAGTATTAATGAAGCTGGATTCTATTAACAGCAATTACAGCGTTCAATATATGCAGGCCGAAGTAGTCAGCGCAGATTCAATGAAAAAAGTTCAGAAAGCAAATAAAGCAATGAATTATCGTATCAGGAATAAAAAACACAGATAATTACAACCTGTGATCAATAGCAACTTTGTAATTAAATTATATCCATGGCCAATACAAAGAAAGTGGTCACAAAAGGCAGGATCAATGTCAGCCAGGGCCAATGAGCCATTATGGCAACAACTAATGCCACTGTAGAAATAAAAAATAATAACCAGTATAACCCTTTATTCTTTTTACGAACTTCCATCGGATAAATTTTGCGCAAAAATAGGGTAGAGTAATTAATTTAAAGCCAGCATTTTAAAAACAATTCCCCGTCCATTGCCTTTCATTCAAAGCTTTTATTATTTTCGCCGCCAATGTGTCTTTTACACACGATGTGTTAAGCTAGTAATTTGAGTCTGATGAAAATTGATTTTTACCTGCGCTTTCATACGAAATTTGGTCAATCGCTTGCTATTACTGGAAACTTAGCTGCATTGGGAGGTGATAAATTGAGCAATGCTTTGCCTATGCGTTTTCTTAGTGAAGAACTCTGGCAGGCTTCTGTTGAAATTGACCCATCGGAAAATGATACCCTTCGCTATCGCTATATTTTCACCAACGAAAGAGAAGAGACCCTAAAGGAAGCAGAAAACGAACGCATTATCGATATTAAAAAATCTTCCCATGATCTTTTACTCCTGGACACCTGGAACGATGCCAGCTTTGTAGAAAACTCTTTTTATTCTACACCATTCCAGGAAGTTTTTTTAAGTGAGGGAAAAAAATATAAGCTAAAGAAAAACAATTCTTTTACGCATCAATTTAAAATAAAGGCGCCACTTCTTGGTGACAATGAAGTGGTGTGTTTATCGGGAAGTTCAGAGACACTCGGACTGTGGAATACTTCGGTACCCATTTTATTGAGCAAAAAAGGCCAGTGGTGGACAGCAAATCTTGAGATCGATGCATCTGAATTCCCTATGTCCTACAAGTATGGATTATATAACGTAAAAGCAGGTGAGTTGATCAGGTTTGAAAATGGCGACAACAGAATATTACACAATGATGGCTCTGTTAATAAAAAAACGATCATACATGACGGGTTTTTGAGATTACCAGCTAATAAATGGAAGGGTACCGGCGTGGCAATTCCTGTTTTTAGTTTGCGTAGCAATAACAGTTTTGGTGTAGGGGAATTCAACGATATTAAGTTATTGGTTGACTGGGCTAATGAGGCAGGGATAAAAATGATTCAACTGCTTCCCATTAACGACACCTCTGCAACAAACACATGGAAAGATTCTTATCCATATGCGGCTATCTCCGCTTTTGCTTTACATCCAATTTATATCAATCTCAGTAAAGTTGGTGGCAAAAAAGGAAGTCAAATCATTAAAGCACTAAACAAAAAGCAAAAACAGTTAAACCAACTCGCGGAAATTGATTATGAACAGGTGATCCATTTCAAAATCAGTGTGCTTCGTGAGTTATTTGAACTGGATAATCTTGACTTTTTAAGAGAAGAAAAATTCAAGGAGTTTTTTGATGATAACCATAACTGGTTGGTACCTTATGCTGCATTTTGTTTTTTAAGGGATAAATACGGCACTTCCGATTTTTCAAAATGGAAAACGAATTCGGTTTACAATGAGCAGGATGTGGAACGACTCTGCAATCCCAAATCAAAAACATTTACACAAATTGCCTTTCATCTTTTTGTTCAATACAATTTACATCTTCAGTTGAAAGAGGCTGCTGATTATGCCCATAAAAAAGGCGTGGCATTCAAAGGTGATATTCCGATTGGCATTTACCGTTATGGCTGTGACGCCTGGACGGCTCCTGAATTGTACAATATGAACATACAGGCCGGTGCACCACCAGATGATTTTGCATTAAAAGGGCAGAACTGGGGCTTTCCCACCTACAACTGGAAAAAGATGGAGGAGGACCATTTCGACTGGTGGAAACAGCGCTTTCACCAGATGAGTAATTACTTTGACGCCTTCCGCATCGATCATATACTTGGCTTCTTTCGTATTTGGAGTATCCCCACCTATGCAGTGGAAGGAATTTTAGGACGGTTCATTCCCGCATTGCCGGTTGATGTAAACGAATTTGGAGAAAAAGGCATTTGGTTTGAATATGAGCGATACTGCAAGCCATATATTGTTGATGAAATTATCCAGCAGAGTTTTAATTCACATGCAGAATTTGTAAAAAAGCATTTCCTTCAGAAAAATACACCGGGAGGTTATGATCTGAAGGAAGAGTTTAACACACAAAAAAAGGTGGAGGAATACTTTGCGTCGCAAGATGAAACTGATGAAAATAACAAAATAAAGGGAGGCTTATTCGATTTGATCTCGAATGTGATTTTATTTGAAGAACCAAATTCGAACAAACAGCATTTTCATTTCAGGATTTCCATCGACCAAACTTCATCTTTCCAGCATTTGGATGAGGCCACCAGGGGTAAGGTTTGGGATCTTTATATCAACTATTTTTTCCGAAGGCAGGATGAGTTCTGGAAACAGGAAGCAATGAAAAAATTGCCTGCATTGAAAGACGCCACCGAAATGTTGATCTGCGGCGAAGATTTGGGCATGGTCCCACATTCAGTTCCTGAAGTGATGCAGGCGCTTGGTATTTTAAGTTTGGAAATTCAACGCATGCCAAAGAATTCAAACATCGAATTCTTTCATCCAAAAGATGCTCCTTATTTGTCAGTTGTTACCCCATCCTCCCACGACATGAGTACAATACGTGGCTGGTGGGAAGAAGATCGTGAGAAAACACAGCATTTCTTCAATACCATTTTGCAGGAACAGGGCCCTGCCCCGTATTTCTGTGAGCCATGGGTTAACCGCGCTATCGTTCTGCAGCATTTATATTCACCGGCCATGTGGAGTATATTTCAGTTACAGGACTTTTTGGGTATGAGTGAAAAATTGCGAAGACAGGATCCACATGCGGAAAGAATTAATGTTCCGGCCAATTCCAATCACTACTGGAATTACAGGATGCATTTGGGATTAGAGCAATTGATAAAGGAAAAAGAGTTTAATCACGAACTGAAAGATTACATCACCAACAGCGGTAGGGGTTAGCATTATTGATAACTGATCAATCTTTCGGTATGAAAAAGCCAGGTCAGTGCCGGATGCAGCAAAACAAGTGACCATAGTTGTTATGCAGTTGACAAAACACGTTAAATTGCGCCAGTTTTAAACGATGAAAATTAATTACAGGACCTATAATCTCAAATTCAGGCATCCATTCACTATTTCAAGAGGAACAAAAACTCACCAGCCAACCCTTGTTTTGGAATTACAACATCTGGGCTGGACAGGTTTTGGCGAAGCTCCTGCTATAGCTTATTATCATATTCCTGTTGAAAAAATGATTGAAGACCTGGAACGTAAAAAGATCTTCGTTGAAAAATTTGCGTTCACGGAGCCGGAGAGGTGGTGGCATTATTGTCATCATTTGTTTCCTGAAAACAGCTTTTTGGTTTGTGCATTGGATATGGCAGGATGGGACTTATATGGTAAGATGAAGGGCAGGCCTTTAAAGGAATTTTGGAAACCTGAGAACCCTTTGGACCCAAGATGCGACTACACCATTGGTATCGATACCATAGATAAAATGGTGGAAAAGATGAAAGAAAAACCATGGCCGATTTATAAGATAAAGCTTGGAACCGATAATGATGTTGAGATCATTAAACAACTACGCAAGCATACTGATTCCATTATTCGCATTGATGCGAACGCAGCCTGGAAAGCAGAGGAAGCTTTAGAGAAAATAAATATTTTCAAAAGTTTGGGTGTTGAATTCATTGAACAACCCTTGGCCAAGGATGATTGGGAGGGTATGAAATGGTTATTTGAACGATCACCCTTGCCTTTGTACGCCGATGAAGCCTGTGTTCATGAAAACGATGTTGAAAAATGCTACAACCATTTTCACGGCATCAACATTAAACTTACAAAATGCAGTGGCATTACACCAGCATTGCGAATGATCAAAAGAGCAAGAGAATTGAATATGGGAGTGATGGTAGGGGCTATGAACGAATCGACATTAGGTTCAGCAGCGATTGCTCACCTGATGCCACTTGTGGATTATGTAGATGCAGATGGACCGCTGTTGCTGGAAGAAGATATTGCTACAGGATTGATATATGAAGATGATGGGAGAATAATTACATCGAATGAGCCGGGTTTAGGGATAAGGCTGACATAAGACGGCCATCCCGACCTTCCCGGTGGGAAGGCCATCTGAACACAGACCCTTATACTTGATCATTCCTTATAGAAATTAAAAAGCTCTCAATGTTTAAGAATGTTGAGAGCTTTTTGGTAACGTCAAATAAGCAAGGGCTGTATTTTACTAACTTCCTCCTCTGGGAGGGACTTTACTGCAACACAGACCCTAACGGTTCAATATTCATGACACAAATCAAAAGCACTCAACTTTGAAGATTGTTGAGAACTGTAAGAATTCTCAAATAAGTGAGGTTTGTGCGTGGGTGGCCTTCCCACCGGGAAGGTCGGGATGGGCCCTCTACCAAATCCTCACTCTCAAACTATCAGACCTATACATTGGAGAACCTGGTTTTATATTGAATGCTGTATAAAATTCATCCACATCCACAAATGGTCCGTTAACCCTGTATTTTGCAGGAGAATGTACATCTGTCAACAAGCGGTTACGAAGCTGCTCATCGCGGGTGTGTCCCAACCATCCCAATGCATATCCAAGAAAATAACGTTGAACAGGAGTAAGTCCTGCAATCTTTTCTCCCTTCTTATATTGTTCTGTTTTTTTGAATGCATCAAGACCCAGTATAATTCCGCCCAGGTCCGCAATATTTTCACCCAAAGTTGCCTTGCCGTTAATATGATAACCTTTGATCGGCTCATATTCATCGAATTGTTTTACCATTACCGTTGCCCGCTTATTAAATTCCTGTTCATCTTTTTTTGTCCACCAGCTAACCAGGTTTCCCTGTGCATCGTATTGTCTTCCTTCATCATCAAATCCATGAGTAATCTCGTGGCCAATTGTAGATGCAGCAGCATAACCATACACGGTAGCATCGTCCAACTCTTCGTCCCTGTAACCTGGAACAGTAAAAATTCCTGCCGGCAAAACAATTTCGTTGTTTGATGGATTGTAATATGCATTGTAGGTCTGGGGTGTCATTTCCCATTCATCCCGGTCAACCGGCTTACCTAGTTTGTTTACGTTGTAATTATGCCACCACAGGTTTGCGTTGATCTGGTTCTGAATATAACTTTCCTGTCCGATCTGCATAGCCGAAAAATCTTTCCATTTATCAGGATACCCCACTTTCTTTTTCATGGCAGCCAGTTTTGCATAAGCCTTTTGCTTGGTGCTGTCACCCATCCAGCTTAATTGGCTGATGTGATCCTTCAATGCATCACGGATCGATTCCACAAGATTGGTATAACGTTCCTTTGTTTTTTCGGTGAAAAATTCTTTCACGTACAATTGGCCAAGCATTTCTCCCATGGAGTTCTCTTCTGCGTAGATCACTCTTTTCCACCTTGGCAGTCTTTCCTTTGCCCCGGAAAAAAGCTTATTGAAATTGAATGCCGTTGCCCCATATTGCTCCGGAAGTGCACCTGCAAAATCAGAAATCAGGTTGAACTTTACATAGGTCTTCCAGGTATCAATTGGTGTTGATGTCAGCGCAGAATTCAGGGTCTTAAAAAATTCAGGTTGACCAACAATCACCGAATCAACGCTTTTTACACCTGAAGCATTGAGAAAGCCTGTCCAATCGATATTAGATGATAATTTTTGCAGATCGGCAATGGCCATTTTGTTGTAATTCTTATAAGGGTCGCGCAAATCCGCCAGTTTGCGTGAGGCCTGTGCAAGTATGGTTTCAAGAGCCAAAATATTTTTCGCAGCCTTTCCTGCTTTCACACTGTCATCGCCTGACATGGTCAGAATTGTGACAATATACTTTTCATATTCACTGCGTATATTTTTGGTAGCCGAATCATTTTTGAAATAATATTCCCTCTCCGGCAAACCAATTCCTCCCTGCCAAAGTTTATAGCTCATTACTTCACTATTCTTATCATCCTGCGTAACATAATTGCCAAACAATGTATGAGAACCGATTTTTTTCAATTCGGCCACGGTTGCCACAAGTGAACGCACATCACTAATGGCATTGATCTTATCAAAATAAGGTTGTAATGGACTTAATCCCTGGCTTTCAATTTTGGCGCTATCCATCCCGGTTGCCCAAAAATCACCGATCTTCTGTTGTGCGGTTCCCTGGGCAGCTTTTTCCAAAACGGCTTTTTCGCTGATTTCTCTCAGGCGTTTTAAATTTTCTTCAATAACCAGGTTGGCGATACTCCAGCTTCCGTAGGCAGCAGGAATTGGGTTGTTTTTTATCCATCCACCGTTGGCATACATAAAAAAATCCTGCGACGGATCAACCGTGGAATCCATATTCGCAGCCAACACATCCCTTTTCTCGGATTGCCTGTCTGCAGAACCATTTACAACTGAGCTATTGTTACAACTACCTGATATAGCCGCTATCATTGCGCTGAGAAAGAAAATACGCATGTAAAAATTGATTTAGCCTTAAAAATAGAGAATATGCTTTTTGTTCAGGTTGATTTTATTTGAGTGGAGAATTTGTAGTCCGAACTGAATCGCCTCCGTAAACATACCGCATTGTGATCCGGCTTTCGTGTTCAATTCGGCCTTAAATTTGTAATGTAAGAAGCTCAAATTCCACTGATGAGAAAGTTTAGTTGTTTGTTTCTTTTCCTAACTTTTGCCCTACTCGGCCAATCACAGGTGCAGATCGGTTTGTTTGGGGGTATCTCAAACTATGTAGGGGATATGACCGAAAAAGTATATAAGAACTCTAACGGAGCAATCGGCATAACAGCAGGCTATCAAATTCTGAATCGGGTGAACCTGAGGGCAGGATTTACGTATGCAAAGGTCAATGGAGCAGACAGCCTGATTGGCCAGGACGATATCCGAACCCGCAATCTGAGCTTTCAATCTAAAATATCAGAATTCAGTCTTATTGCTGAATTTACCACCTTCGATATGTCTTATAAACGCTGGTCTCCTTACGTGTTTGCAGGACTGGCAGTTTATCACTTTAATCCATACACGTTTGATCAGCAGAATAACAAGGTTTTTTTGAATCCGTTAGGAACGGAGGGCCAGGGATTGCCGGGCTACGAGGAAACCTATTCTTTAACCCAATTGGCTTTGCCTTTTGGTGGGGGTATTAAATACAATATCAACGATAATGTAAGAATAGCATTGGAAGTAGGCTTACGCAAATTATTTACTGATTACCTGGATGATGTAAGTGGTAACTATGCCGATGCAAATGACTTATTCACGAACAGGGGACAACAATCAGTTGATCTTTCCTATCGCGAAGATGAACTTGCAACTGGTGATCCCAATTACCCGGCAAAGGGCGAAACCAGAGGAAGCCCGAAATATAAAGACTACTACTATTTAACCGGTCTCCATTTAACCTACCAGTTGAATGGCAGCAATAATGAGGGTTCATTCAACGGCAAGAAGGGCAAAAATAAACGCTACGGTTGCCCCACCGTATTTTAAACATTTTCATACCTCCTCCAGGTTTACTTTTGTAAACTCATGGCTTTTAAAAATCTTCAGCATTTCATTGAAATCCTTGAACGGGAAGGAGAACTGGTCCGTATAAAAGAATATGTTGATCCCAAATTAGAAATTTCAGAGATCACCGACCGTATTAGCAAAACAAAAGGTGGAGGCAAGGCATTGTTGTTTGAAAATACGGGTTATGACTTTCCTGTATTGATGAATGCTTATGGCAGTGACAGAAGAATGTGTCTTGCCCTTGGTGTTAATCATCTGGATGATGTAGCAAAAGAAATCGAGGCAGTTTTTCATTTACTGGCCTCACCTAAGGAAAGCATCGTTGATAAGCTAAAACTGCTTCCAAAGTTAAACCAATTTGCAGGCTGGATGCCGAAGGTAAAAAGTGGAAGAGGTGAATGTCAGCAGGTGATTATGAAAGAACCTGACATCACCAAATTGCCTGTCATTACATGCTGGCCCAGGGATGGTGGTCCCTTTGTAACCCTTCCCATTATTCATACAAAAGATCCAAACACTAATTCCCGCAATGTCGGGATGTATCGCATGCAGGTTTATGGTCCCACGCTCACCGGAATGCATTGGCATAAGCATAAAGTTTCAGCAAAACATTTTAATGAATACAAAAAGCTGGGAAAGAGAATGCCTGTAGCTGTTGCACTGGGTGGTGATCCGGTGTATGCTTATTCAGCAACGGCGCCGTTACCGGAGAACGTTGATGAATACATGTTGGCGGGATTTCTTCGCAAAAAGAAAGTTGAATTAGTGAAATGCATAACACAACCTGAAGTGGAAGTGCCCGCTGATGCCGACTTTGTCATTGAAGGTTATGTTGATCCCAGCGATGAAATGATCTGGGAGGGCCCGTTCGGTGATCATACTGGTTATTATTCATTACCTGACTGGTATCCCCGTTTTCATATCACCTGCATTACACATAAGCAAAATGCCGTTTATCCAGCCACCATTGTTGGTATTCCACCGCAGGAAGATGCATGGTTAGGTAAAGCAACAGAAAGAATTTTTCTTGCACCGATGAAAATGACAATGGTACCGGAGATCATGGACATGGATATGCCCATCGAAGGAGTATTTCATAACCTTGTAATTGCACAAATTAAAAAAGAGTACGCGGGGCAGGGACAAAAAGTAATGAATGCTATGTGGGGCGCCGGTCAAATGATGTTCAATAAAATTTTAGTGCTGGCAGATGAACACATAAAAATCCAGGAGTATGAATCTCTTGCAAAATATGTATTTAAAAACCTGAATCCTGCCACTGATATTTATTTTTCACAAGGTCCCATGGATGTTCTCGATCATAGTTGCAGCAAGTTGGGATTTGGAGGGAAAATGTGTATTGACGGCACCAGAAAGTTTGAGGAAGAATCGGAGGATAACTGGAATTGGTCAGCATACAATGGGCAACTCGCTTCTTCTCTGCACCAGTTTCCTGAAATCCATTCATCTAATGATTCTTTACTTAAAAAAGATATTCCTGTTTTGATTCTTTCTGTTGAAAAAAACAGAAAAGGTCATCTTCGTGAGTTGCACCAGCACATTTGTGAGCTGGAAGAAATGGAGTCTGTAAAACTGATTTTATACGTAGAGCACACTGTTGATGCAAATGATCTTCCTGTTGCGTTGTGGCGTTTCTGTAACAACCTCGATCCAAAAAGAGATTATACCCTGGTACAACGGGCTTCAAAAATAAATGCATCAAAAAACTTTGCCTGCATCGGACTTGATGGAACGATCAAGACCAGGGAGTTTGACAATTTTCAAAGAGAATGGCCAAACATTATTGTTTCTAACGACGACACAATCAAATCTGTTGATGAAAAATGGGAAAGGCTGGGGTTGGGCAAATTCATTCCGTCACCATCATTGAAATACAGAGGCCAGATGTATGGTGAAGAGGCTGCGGTTAAGTAAATTTGGTTATAAAATTTCTGATGTATGAAACAGGAATTTATTACACTTCACGGAAAAATCTTCTTCGAAAATCATACACTCTTCATAAAGGATTTTTATTCCAGTGTTAACGAACGGCTAATCGGAAAAATGATATTCTCAACCCTGGCAATTCTGAGATAGTAAAATATTCAAACTGAAATTAGCCAGAGATTCATATCGAAGCTTTCTTTGCCAATGCTGTTAAATCTTTACAACCGGCTTTGTCTCCATTTACCAATAGCGTAAATTGCCCTAATGAAAAAATCGTTCTGGCTAACCTTATTAACCGCTGGCGGTTTAATGATCGGCGCCTATGCTCAGAAGCCTTCCCCGTCAGCTGATGCGAATACCTTGCTGTGGAAGATTTCAGGCAAAAACCTAACAAAGCCCTCCTATGTTTTTGGCACAATGCACCTGATTTGTGCCAGTGATATTGAATTAAGCGATAGCCTGAAAAAAGCCATTCAAAACTCTGATAACGTTTACCTGGAACTGGACATGGATGACATGTGGCAGATGATGAGTGCCATGATGCACATGAACATGAAAGGCGACACCACTTTATCTGATCTTCTTTCAGCCGAGGACTATAAAAAAGTACAAAACTATTTTAAGGAACACAGTAGCCTGATACCGTTTTCGATGATGGAAAGATATAAACCACTGCTGATAGAATCTATCATCATGGAGCAGTCCAAGCCATGCGATAATTTGATTGTGATTGAGCAACTGGTGATGGAAGAAGCGAAAAAAACCGGCAAGGATATAAAAGGACTGGAAACTTTCGACTACCAGCTCGCTATTTTTGATAAGATCCCATATCAACTACAGGCACAACAACTGGTGAAATTGGTTGACGAAGCAAAAGGCGGCGGCAGCGGCAGCGATGATGAGATAAAGATTTTAACCGATGCTTACAGGCAACAACAGCTTAACAAGATGGATGAACTCACGAAGGAAGATCCAAGTATTGGAAAATTTGCAGACATCTTATTGTATGACCGAAATGCCAACTGGTCAAAGAAAATACAGGAACTAATGCCCGGCAGCTCATTGGTTATTGCTGTTGGCGCGGGCCATCTTCCCGGCAAAAAAGGAGTACTGAACTTATTACGTGAAGCAGGGTACAAAGTGGAACCCGTGAAAAATGAAATGATCAAAAAGAAAACGAAAGATATCTAGTAAAGGCAGAATAAAACGATGTTTGAATGGATGACAGATGACAGTTCATCGGAACCTATCATCTGTCACTAAAATCTATCAATGGTTTAAAATTGCTCCAGCCCTGAGAAAAAGAAGTCTCCCTCTATCTTTGCATTTTCATCACTGTCGCTTCCATGAACGGCATTTTCTCCGACAGAAGTTGCATATAATTTTCGGATGGTTCCTGCGTCGGCTTTTGCGGGATCGGTAGCACCGATCAACGTTCTGAAATCAGCAACTGCGTTGGCCTTTTCCAAAATAGCTGCAATAATTAACCCGCTACTCATAAAATCAACCAGCTCACCATAAAAAGGTCGCTCTTTATGCACAGCATAAAATTCACCAGCTTTTTCTTTGGTGAGTTTTGTTTGCTTCAAGGCAACAATACGAAAACCAGCCTTGATTATTTTGTCCAAAATAGCCCCTGCATGCCCGTTCTTCATCGCATCGGGCTTGATCATTGTAAATGTTCTTTTGCTCATCGTTCTATTTTTCGGTTTTGAAATTTTCGCGGCAAAGATAGGGAGGTAGTGGTTTGCTGAATTTTGAATTTGTCGTTAAAACACTTGACATACATATTGGAATTGAAAATAGCAGCACTATCCATGGCAACCGGTGCGGCATCAAGGACACGTATCAAACACCCCTGCCAATTTTCAATCGAGTTCCGGTCAATGTAACACATCCTGGTCTATACATTACACTTTACTTAACAAATTGCCAAACGGTATAAGCAAAAACACCCATGCCCGATTACCTAACTGCAAACCTCAAACTTCGACCACCAAACTCCGAACTTTCCTATACATTTGCGGCTCGCTTATGCAGCCTATTCACGAGATATACCCACAACTGGCCCAGAAAAAAAAGATTGTTATTACCATGCATCAAAAACCCGATGCAGATGCGATGGGTTCTGCACTGGCCCTGCGACATTTCCTGAAACAGTTTGAACACGAAGTGGAGGTAATTTCTCCAACCAACTGGGCCCGCTGGCTCGATTGGATGGAGGGGGTGAGAGAAGTATATGACTACGAACTGGAAAAACAGGAAGCCGATAAAATTCTGGATGCAGCAGATTGGCTGTTTTGTTTGGATTTTAATCATTTTGTACGCGCCAGGCACCTGGCACCCAAACTGGCTTCAATCCGGTGCACTAAAATTTTAATAGATCATCATCGTGAGCCCGATGAACCTTCGTTTCAGTATGGTGTGTCCAACACGGGCAAAAGTTCCACCTGTGAAATGATCTATGATCTTATTGTCAACTCAGGACACAGGGATAAGATCAATAATTTCATCAGCGAATGTTTGTATGCCGGTATGGCTGCCGACACGGGCTCGTTTCGTTTTTCATCCACATCTGCACATGTGCATCATGCGGTAGCTGCATTGAAAGAACAGGGACTGAATCATACTAAAGTGCATGAGGAGCTGTATGATAACTTTCTTGAAAACCGGTTGCGTTTTTTGGGACACGTGTTATCTAATCGTCTTGAAATATTTTACGAGTTGAATACGGCTTTGATTTACGTATCAAAAATGGAATTGCTGAAATACGAAATTAAAACCGGTGATACTGAAGGCCTGGTTAATTATCCTTTATCCATACAGGGAATAAAACTGGTAGGCTGCGTCATCGACCGGGATGAAGAAAGAAAATGGAGTTTTCGGAGCAAGGGTCATTTTGATTGCAATGCATTTGCCCGAAAATATTTTAATGGCGGAGGTCATTTCAACGCCTCGGGCGGAAACGATCAGGCATCATTACAGGACACTGTACAAAAGTTTAAAAAAGCAATTAACGAAAACAGTTCACTATTACAATAAAAAACAAACAAATGAAATCTTTAAAGATCGCGTTGAGCATTCTGGTAGTAGCCATCAACCTGGCTGGTTGCGAGAATGTTGAATTTAAAAAATCAAGTGGCGGAGTGCCTTACAAAATTTTTAGTGGCACCAAAAAAGGCGATTCTGTGCGTGCTGGTACCATTGTAAAATACCAGGTGATTCAAAAAATAAAGGATAGTGTTTTATATAGCTCGTATGAAAAAAAGCGACCTGAATATTTCCAAACAAAACCTTTAACGGAAAAGGCAGCCTATAACAATATAAAATCTACGGTTGAGGAAATTATTTCAAAATCAAAAGAGGGCGATAGTATTTATTTAGTGCAGGCAACGGATTCGCTGATGAAGGACAATCCGCAACAAACCACGTTCAAAAAAGGTGAGCAAGTGGTTACCACTGTTCGCATAGAAAAGGTTTATAAAAGCGAAGCTGAAGCCAACGCTGATTATATGAAGGAACAGGCCGCGGGTTATGAAGACAATAAAAGACAGGGATTGACCAGCTTCAGAAAGGATACAGCTGCGCAGGCATCTATTCAAAAAGACGACAAGGTCATTGAAGATTATTTGAAGTCGCACAATATACAGGCCGAGAAGAATGATTGGGGAATTTATATTGAACGATTAGCACCAGGGCAAGGTCCAAAACCAAAATTCGGCCAGTACTCAAATGTAAATTATAAGGGCATGCGTCTATCAGGGGAATCATTTGACCAGGGTACTATGCCTGTACAAGTAGGTATTTCGCAGGTGG